>Ga0209189_1000095_pt1 | contig 73731 bp, 99 predicted proteins | sample C_130820_EF_Meta_FD_187308 | JGI IMG/M metagenome (GOLD analysis project Ga0209189, IMG submission 187308) | Freshwater microbial communities from Lake Croche, Canada to study carbon cycling - C_130820_EF_MetaG (SPAdes) (version 3) | ecosystem: Environmental > Aquatic > Freshwater > Lake... | reverse complement strand
TTGAGGGTAACGCAACTCAAACCGCCCAAGGTAGAAAGCAAGTTGAAGCTTATATTGAATCGACTCAAGCTCTAGCCGGTTTCCAAACTCAATACGCCAAGTTTCTATCTGATACAGGACAAGACCCTTTCGGCTCTATGGGGGGGCAGGCAGCTATACTCACAGCCAAAATGGACAATTTAAAACGCTCATTTGACTTAGAAGAATCTATAGCCAAGATGGGGGGAGAAGCTACTCTAGGAGCTGGCAAGATTGCCGAGCTCAGACAACAGATGGATCAGATGAACGCTCAATCTTTGAAAGATGCTAAGATTGCCGGCAACAAGTACGCTAGCGGTTTCCAAACTGGATTGAAAGATATGATTTCAGGATTGGCTCAAGACGTCGATGGCTATACTAAGCCACTAGAAATTGTGGCAAACGGTATTAGAAAAATGTTCTCTGGCGTGACAGATGAAATTAGTAATATGATGTCCAAATCCATTACAGAGTGGATATTTGGAGCTCAATCTGCTGTGGGGTCTTCAATACAAAATACAGCAGGGCTCAATACTTCTGGCATTTTTGCAGGTAACGGAGGATCAGGTATAGGCTCACTAATCGGCTCAGGCGTGAACATGCTAAGCGGATTATTTGGAGGGATGGGCGGTGGTTTCAGCACTAGCGGGATTACTTCACTAGGATTTCACAAAGGCGGACTAGTAGGCAACTATGCCAGCGGTGGTACAATTACCTCACTGGGCAATGCGGCTGCTCAAGCACTCTTTGCTGAACAAAACGCATCTGGCACTAAACCGGTATTGGCAGCGCTTACCCCTGGCGAATATGTGATTCCTAGAGATCAAGTAAATAATTTGCTTTCGGCAAATCCTAAACCCTACAGGCTCAACAACTTAGCCAATATGACCGCTTATAGCGGAATTGACACAGGCAACAGTGGATCTACAGTGACCAACAATAACCGATCCTACGCTGTGAGCAATAATTGGAATATCAATTACAACCCCAGCAATCCAAATAGTATGAGTGATTCACAGGTACGAGCGTACAACCAGATACAGACCGAACGTACTGTAAAAAGATTTGGGGATGCGTAAGCTCGCATTGACGTACAAATCAATTAATAATGCAATGATCGGTATAGCTGGCGGTACGATCAGCAATACGATACTCATATGAAAACCTGATAAATTTTTCCTCTATCGACAGAATATCTTATATATCCTATTTCAATACGATAACCGGTACGACACTCGATACGATTATCAATACAATATCCATACGGAAACCTGATGAATCCGGCTGCTATCGACAGAATATCTTATATATCTCCTTGCCGGTACGATAACCGGTACGACAATCCGTACAAATACCCGTACAGTTTATATACGAATTCCTGATAATTTCTGGCAAAAATGACAGAATATCTTATATATTTTCTAGATACCCGTACAAATATCAATACAATTATTGTTATATATAAGTAAAATCGCAAAATATTCAAAAACATATAAGAAAGTTTATAGGAAAATACCCAAAATTAAGTATAAATACCTATTGATCTTTTAGGGAATATATCCGATAATATATATATTAGCCCGATAAGGAGATTGTCCCATGTTTACCGCACCTGAAGAAATCCTAGACCTCGCCCAGCAAGAGCAAGTCGCGCGCTTTGCCCGTCGACTCAAAGGCGAACCTGAGCCCCAAGCTCCTGACTTGGGTAGCGCCCACGCTTCCATCAGGGAGCTCAAAGCCAGAGGGTGGTGGACCCGCTAACCTCCTCCTCCCCCGAAAGGGGGATTTTTTTTGTCCATAATTACCTCGTATCGATAGACCAATACAGCATGTCGCCACCTCTTGGTTTCGTGCTGCGTACGTGCGTTTTTACTATAGGTGCGCCGTGTCTAGCCAGAGTGTGTAAGGTATTTTGCACTAGCGAGTAAGAAACATCCCTGGTATATCTCGCTTCGTATTTTTCCGCAATTACCGGTGAATGCGCTCCCTCTGGGCTAAGCAGGCTATAGATTTCTAGCGCTTTTTGGGTAGAATATGCCAGCGCTTTTTTGATAGGCAGCAAATTTATCCCTTCTCGCAGTAGCTCTGCTAATATCGCTATCGCTTCGCTCTGGGCAGATTTGCACAAGAGCGGATAGCTGCTGATTTTTCTTAAGTGCCAATAGCTTAAATGCTTTGAGGGAAACCCGGATCGCTCTACCCTGCGTACTATGGGAGCGCCAGCTCTAACCATGGCTATCAGAAGGCTAGATATCCTGTGAGCATTTAGCGGTTCGCTATACCTGCTTTGGTAGATTGTAAATAAGTCCGTGGTACTTTGTGGGTAATTCGTAAGCAGATCATACAGCCTTAAGCAATTACGAGCAGTGGAAATCAATACCGCCTCGGGTAGCGCCATATTCTGCGAGATTATCTGGGATACCGCGTCAAAAACTTCTGTGCGCGATTGTATTGATTTTGCCATTTGCCTGTTAGATTGAGTTTTCCAAAATTATACCCCAAGCTGAGAGCACCTGCCATTTTGCCAATAAAAGCCATAGGGTACAATACTAGTAAATCTGATTATTGTTTTACTAACTATGTATTACATCGAAAAAATAACTTACTTTATTGAAGAAGCGGCAATTCCTACCTATATAGCAGCCGAGAAAAGAATCTGGGATACTTGGCTAATTCAACAACCAGGCGTAGTTCGCAAAGAGCTCTGGCTTGACCCTGACCAGCCAAATATTTTAAAAGTGGTGAACACTTGGTTTTCTATGGATTTTGCTAATGCATGTGATCAAAACGAGATAGCAAGATTAGAAGGGCAAATGGACGAAGCACTCGCTGGCTATACTTGCGTCAAAATGTCTACGGATTGTTATTTCAGCAAAACTTGTATTGAAAATAATATGATCGACAATGACGAAGATCAAGACGATGACTCGGCAATTGACAGCGCGGATTACGTGCCTGAAGACGATCAGCCTGTTATGTTAGAATTTCACAATATGGTTTAAGAGAAGCAAGCCCCTAGTTCCCTAGGGGCTTTTTAGTAGCTTGACATTTTCAAGAAAACTAGAGTAAGCTGAAAAAATTCTAGCCACTCGATACACAAGCTAGGACAATTAATCGCTACAATAGGATATTCGCACCATGGAACGCTTTATACTTCAAGTAATTTTGTTTTTAATGTTTTTGACTTTCTACAGCTACATGATCACAGCTCTCAAAAAATCAACTCAACCAGTTTGCACAGAAACCGTCTATATTGCGCAAGCTAAGCCCAATACCCTCTTAATAAGGGAGCAGGTGCAAGCTAGCCAGCCCTTTACTAAGGTTTCCACTACCTACTTTGCATCAAAACCACTTTGCACACCCAAACGTGGCAAAGGTAAGCAGTCCATCTCAGAACTGATTCGAGAGGTAAATTCTGCCACTTTGTCGTCAATACTTGAATAAAATGACAAAGCCACCGAGAGCTATACCCGGTGGCTTAACCTAAAAAATCTGCAAGAGACTATTTTAGTATAGCCCTATTGAGGCTTGCGCAATTCACTTACCAAAGTGTGGAGAAAATCGACACTCTCTGCTACCTTTGGATCGTTAATTAAACCAGCGTCACTAACTGGCTTGAGAACGCTAATCACCTTGTTAATATGCCCTAGCGCTTCTTGAGTTTTGTGATCCTTGGTATCTACAGTGCTAGCGGTAATAGCCGCACCTATTCCTAATATTTTCCAGAAATTCATATTGTCGAAGGCTGGCAGCCAGCTAATCGGGTTATTCTTTTAGCGTACCACATGGGCTAATATCTTTTATTTTGGAAACCTATTGACTTTCTCTAGAATATCGCTTAAGCTATAGAAAGTTAAAAAATACAGAAAATACGACAGATTAGGAGAATAAAATGTATACCAAAATTTGTACTCGCTCAGGTTTAAGTTTTACTACAGACAATAACAGGGTAAAAGTTCACCCAGAGATATCAGTTTGGACTACTTTAAAAGATACTGATATTAGATACACTGCTATATCAATTATTGAGAAAGGGAAATTGGAACAGTGGAATTCTATAGAAAAATTTAACAGCGAGATAGAAAAGGGCTTAAAACCTGTTGAAATAGAATCAAATTATCAGACGTCTGACTATGCGAATAAAAAAGGCTGGATCGCTTTAATTGAAGGTCAAGACCTACAATATGGCTATTCTAGAAAGTTTGTTAATGCTGTTGATCAAGACGGTAAACGTAAAAAGTATCTGATTAAAGAAGATGGTATCTATCAGTCTGTCTCATATAGCGGTTCAGGTAATAAGTCCGAAGTTTGGTTAAAGGTATCACAAGGGGTAATACAACAAATTACTAACGAGCAAGCTATAGAAATTGTCGGACTACCTAGCGAAAAAATACAATTTAAAGACGAACTAACTAAAGTACTAGAAGAGTGCTGGGAATGTGGTGCACAATATAATACGTATGGGAATGTTGAGGCTGGTAATATGTGTTGTATTAGATGCAGATAGTGCAGTAAAAAACATAATAATTAATCACCTCCGGTTAAAATTCAACATTTTAGAAGCTCAACCGAGCCTCTTTTTTTTGCCCAAAAACTTTTTTCCAAAACCTATTGACTTTTCAGGGTATATACCCGATAATTAAGAAAGTTAAGAAATACAGGAGATTCAATCATGACAACTTTCACTCACTACAACGCTAACTACACTCAAAGAAGCAAAGATTCGATTAAGTTGGCAGAGATTACCGATTGTCCTACCCAGTTGGTAGGTACTCCCAAGCAAGTAGCTTGGGCTAAGCAAATCAAACAAAAATTATTTATCTCAATTGAGGTTTGTGCAAACACACAGACCCACACAGGCTCCACTTTTGGAGCGTTGCGCCTTGTCCAACGCGCTCTCTACTATGAAACCTCCGCTCAATTCTTTCTGTCCAATCGCACCAAGCCCCTAAGCTGGTTTGAGTCGCACTACGCCAAAAACCCCAACGAATATCCAATTGATCGATTTGGTCCAATAGGCGCAGCCGAAGTGCGCAAATGGCTTAACGAAAATCCTTAACACATCCGAGGCTCAACCGAGCCTCTTTTTTTTTGACCAAAACTTTTTTTTAAAAACCTATTGACTTTTCAGGGTATATACCCGATAATAGAAGAAAGTTAAGAAATACAGGAGATTGAATCATGACAACCGCTACTAAAACATATTTATCAGACAACCAAAAATTGGCAAATAAAGCTTTTATGCGCAACTGGAAAAAAACAGTGGGAGACTTTTTGCCTTTAGTAGGGCTTAAAGGCAACACAGGTCGCTTTAAATTGGTTTGCGTGAGTATAGATGAATATTATGTTCAATTAACGCTAAATGGTTCAGGTAAGATTTGGAAAAGCAAAATATACAATAACCCAAGAGCTGCTGTGGACAAAGGCGTTACTCGGGCGATTCTGTTGCAAATGGTGGCTAGACAAAACGCAAACCACTAAAACTGCCGAGGACTCGAAAGAGTCCTTTTTTGTTGCTTGATACAATAAGAAAATTAATCAAGACAACTCGCAAAAAATGACCAAGATTATCTGCTTTGAGGGAATAGATGGAGTTGGGAAAACCACGCTGGCAATTAGGGTCTCTAGGGCTTGGAATGCCACTTATATTAAATGCCCTAGCGAGTATTACTACATCAATAAAACCGATTGCGACTACACAAATGCCATGCTACATATGGCGGATTTCTACGGAATTCAGGACAAGATAAGAGACTGCGAGAAGGTAGTATTAGATAGGTATCTGCCAAGCCATCTAGCCTACGAAAAATTGAGCAACGCGCAGGTGAAAACCCACACTTGGATAAAACTATCCCGCGGGCTAATCGTGCCTGATATCACCTATCTCATGTCGCTTTCGCCTGAAAAAGCTCAGCAGAGAATTATGGAGCGCGCGTGCTATAGAGGGGAACCCGTGCCCGAGATTGAGAGCTATGCTAACCAAGTAAAAGCCCTTGAAGCTTACGGTGAGGCTATAGCTAGCCTGCGACAGCTGGGTTGGAATTTCCAGACCTTGGATGCCAGCAAGTCCGTAACAGAGCTTATGGTACAGGATATGGAGCAATATTGTGTTCAAAAGATTTGACGTCGCGGTGGTATATCCGCTAGGTACCAACAAAGCCCACAGCATACTCAATGAGCCTAACTTGATTATTAATTTTTTGATCAATCATCCAGAGGTACGCTATTTGCTATTGGATAAAGCTTGTGATAATACTGAGCTTTTAAAGTTTTTTGACCAGGTTGTGCATGAATCTGTGGATGCTGATGGGCTCCCAGTTTGGCGTATAGGAAAAAGGCGCAATCCTAGCAAAGTGGCGCTTAGCGGTAGCTTCACACTAAATGATATGCAACTAGTAAGCTTGTTTGTTAAGCCAATAATTGTAGAGAGCTGCAACCTTGCCGAGGAAATAGATGATTTATATATCAAGCCGGCTTATAGATATAGAAAACCATCTAACTAGATGTGCTTTGGAAGAACTGCAATAGGTTAATAAGTAATCAGTAGAAAAATATGATACCTCAAAAAAATTGGATTATCTGTGTTGAAGGTTGTGATCGCAGTGGCAAAACTACTATTGCTAAATACATTGCAAAATTGTGGAAAGCTGAATATCTAGAATTTCCCTCACGTAAATATTATTTTTTAAAAACTAGCGACAGCGAACGAAACAATTGTTATTTAATGGAAGATCTTTTAACAATCAATCAACGCTTAAAGGATTCGCAACGAGTGGTTATTGAGCGAGGGTTTTTGTTTTTTTGTGTGCAGCAATTTTTGCGTTCTTCCACAAATACGGACTGGGTAAACTTACGCAACATTAAAAAAGCCTTGCGTATTCCTGATATTACTTTTTTATTGACAATACCCCCAGAAATTGGATATCAAAGAAAAAAAGAATTATCTGACTTTGTGCCAACATCAATCGATCCATTGTATGAACCGATGAGTTATGAGGAAAATCAAGTTTATTTGGAAGAGTTTAAATTGTCTATTGCCCCAAAAGAAAAATATGGTTTTCACGCTCAAAAAAGCTTAGTGGGATACCATCAAACAATGATAAATTTATTTGCTCAACCCAATACTTTTCCTGGCGAAATTGATTGGAATATAACTCAAATAGATGGCAGCAATCATTTTGTTAAAAATTGTGACATTGTCTATCATCAATTGTGCAAGCAATTTAATTATCCCCCTCACCTTACATGATTAGCTAGATGTGCCTTGAAAGAACTGCACAAATAATCCCAGCTTTTGTCCCATCTGCAAATCATAATTAAAAGCTTGGGCTGTGGGAGTGCTAAAAGCTCTCACGCTGGTTACCCTACCTTGTTGCCCATTGATAATGGCTAAGATATCCCCTTGCGCTTGAATTGGCAAAGGGTATGTCTTTGGATCTACTAGCCTGCCCTCAAAATAGACAGTTTCGAGATCCGCCCCCCGACTGACATCAAAGATACCTCCGGGTATTGCCCTTTGCACAAGATACAGCGAGAGCGTAGTAGTTTGTATATCAGCGGAGTCAATAACTGGATTTCCATCAGCTTGATAGATAATATCAATTGTGCCAGTATCCTTGGCATCTTTAAAAGTCAAAGTAGCATTAGGTAATTGATTGAGAATATCTCCCACAAATTGCGCTTCAGATTTGAGCGAAAAATCAAACATAATAAATACCAGTAAAAATCTTGTGACGGCAATCCCAACCCACCGGTTTAAACACTGGATATTGCCAGCTAATCTCGCTTATTGCTAGAGTTTGGCTATCTAGTTTGATTCCTTTAAAATGAGCCATCAAGCCCAATTTTAAAGGCATATTCTCTGGCAAAATATTAAATGCGCCTTGGTAAATTCTGCTGCAACTTGCAATTTCAATAGTTTGATTTTGCAAATTAATATCTTTGATAGTACCGCTTAAAAATAGCATGATCTGCGACATAACTTATTTCTAAATCCTACCAAAGATATTATTATTTAAAATTTAACCAGACCCTTAGCCTCTAAGCGTTTTAGCAAGGCTGCGCATCCCAATTGATTATCTACAGCAGATGAACTATAGCGTCCATCTTCTACGTATTTGCCACGTGAATACTGGTTAGTACCTGCCCAAACATATGGACTATTAATACCTTTATTGAAATAGCCTGTGCCGTTGTAGCGCTCTATCTTTTCTAAAGTATTGGCAATAGACCAATTGCGGTTATTGGCTATACCGTTTTCTTGCAGAGCGTCAATTGCACTCTCGTACCACTTGTAAGGAGGCTTACCCCAAGTGGGTCTACCTGCTGGCACATGGACTGTTCTAGCACTAAGAGGATCCCCATTGTGCAAGTGAGTTCTAAAATCACAATCGCTTTCTCTCGCATGCAATACAGCTACCACGTACCAAGGCACTCTAGTAGCTTTTTCGACCGCGTCATAGAATCCTTTGTTGGGTATAAATTTACGGTTAATCACCCAATCGCAATCATCAATCTTGCCGCTATTAACAGAGCAGGCATTCCACAAATTGGTATAGCCAGCTGCTAGAGGGGAAACTACCCTAGGCTCGGCTTTTAAGAGTAAGTCAAGGCTACCTGGGCCGCATATATCAAAACTGGCTTGGCAATGATCCAATTTAAAGTGCTTCCAAGCCTCTGCTGTATTAGGTCCGTAAACGCCATCTACAGCATCAAAATAATAGTTTAAATTTTTAAGTTTTTGCTGGAGCTCAATCAAAAATTCATTATCAGCTTTGGGCAATGGGAAGGCTATCTTTTCAGCAATTATTTGTGCAATAGTTGTCATGGCAGTAAGTTATTACTAAAATTCAATTACATGTATACTAATAATATTAATATATTTACTTTTTATTCCAGTGAACTACGAATTCATTACACTGCTCCTTTCGATTCTAGGATGTGGCTTTACTCTCAGTGGTAGCTTATCCAAACAGATTGAGCAGCAAAATATCCGAATTGAAAGGCTCTACGAAGTTTCGCAGCAAAACTGGAACGCTATTACGAAAATTACTAATTACCTAGAAGTGACTCAAATCAAGCTTTCCGCGGTAGAAAGAGATATATCTCAAATCGAAACTGACTTGCATTTTATTAAAGCCAATTCCAACGGGCATGAGCCTAGCGTGATTTACCCCAGAAACGATGATTCCTCAAGCTAAAAAACAACTCAGTATATTTGATGTCGCGCCCACCGGCGCTCAGCCTTCGGTGCAAGGCTCACAGCGACCGCTAAGCCAAGTGTATGCTAGTGTGCTAAGAAATTATGATACGGAAATCTTAGAATCTAGCGTTCGCGATCCCATCAAAGGCAAGGAGCTAATCGAGCTAGTAAATTGGTGCTATGAGGCAAGGCATTCTATATCTGCAGCTATAGACGATACATTTGCTAGTGCGGATGGGGACGACATGGGTTGGCAGATTAGCGAATTTATTGATCGCAAAAAAACCGAGCCAATTAACCCAGAAACAAAGGCTATACTAAACGATTTAGTAAACCGCAAAGAATCAATTGACCAATGGGTCATCGGTGGCGACAAATTGGAAAAAGCGCAAAAGCAATTTCTAAGCTATGGCGATAGCTTCCTAGAAATTGGGGTAGAAAAAGACGGCAGTACTTATGGCGTCTCTAATTTGCTGTACCTCCCTACTTGGGAGATTTTCAGGCGTGAAACAGACCAAGGATTTCTAGAGGGATTTGACCAAAGACGCTTTATGAGCTCGCGCGATCCTGATGCAGAATTTGACGCTTGCCAGATAGTTCATTTGCGCCACGATAGACAGTTTCTCTATGGTCAATCGATTTTTGCGCAATCGCTGCAAGCTTGGGGCAATCTCAAAGAAGCAACATTGGCTCTAGCCCAAGCAGCTAAAGCTTTAGGTGTAAATCCAATTTTGCATGTATTACCACCCGAGTTTGACGAACAGGATCGCCAAATTTATATACAGAGTTACCAGAACCGCCAGCTAGATGGGATCATTACAGATTTGTTCTTATTCAATAATACAGAGCTTAAAATGCTTCAAAGCTCCAGTCCAAACCTAGGAAATTTGATTGAAGTTTGCAATTATTGGAAATACGAAATTATACCCGCTGGCTTTCCAGTGTGGTTTTTCCCTGGGCTAGATAATACCGGAGCTCGGGATATTGCCGGTGAACCTGCCCGCAAATATGGCAGGATGCGTCAGTCTTGGTGCTCAATCCTATCCAAGGCTATCAAGCAGGTTTGCGACACTGAACTAGTATTGCGCAAGGGCTACGATTGGTATCTAGAAAATGGGCGCTATAGGATAGAGTGGCCCATCTGGGACATTCAACAAACTGGATTAATAAACGAAGGAGCACAACCAAATGAGCAGCAATCCAATATTGAACCAGCAGAGCAACGAAGACGAAGGCTTGGGCTCGTTTCATGATCTCAGCGCCAAATCTAAACTGACTCCAGAGGTGATATCCGAGGCGCTCAAAGCATGGCAGCAACACGCTCCGGATGAATTTAAAAACCTTGTAGAAGCTGAGATTGAAGATGACAATAGCAAAAGTGCATCATAAACCGATTGTCTCCTACTATGGAGGCAAGCAAAGATTAGTCTCAAAAATACTGCCCCATTTTCCACAGCATACAGTCTATGTTGAGCCATTCTGTGGAGGCGCAACGATGCTTTTTGCCAAACCCTATTTACACACAGGAAACAACGATAATTATCGTGAGGTCATTAACGTCGTTAATGACGATCTTATAACAATGTACCGAGTGGCTAAAGAGCAGCCAGAGCAGTTCTTTGCCAGAATTGACGCAACGCTATATAGCCAAAGCGACCACAAGAAAGCAAGAAAAATATTAAAAGAGCGAACCTCAAATAATCCTTTAGATATTGCTTGGGCAGTCTATCTGCAATGCAATATGAGCTTTGCAAACAAAATGTTTGGAGGCTGGAGAACCAGCGTTAAAAGTCACAATGAGGCAATAACTTTTAATAACCACAAAGCAAGGCTCAAAGCAGTATTAGAGCGAATTGCCCAAACGCATATTAGCAACGAAGACGCGCTAGCTTGCATTAAAAGATGGGATAGTCCTCAAACTCTTTTTTATATAGATCCGCCTTATATTGATGCAGATCAAGGTCATTACGCTGGTTATACCAGAGAGGATTTTATTGACCTTATTGATACACTTAAAAACATCAAAGGCTCATTTGTATTGAGTTGCTATCCTAACGATGTTGTGCCGGCAGATTGGGCTAGAGTAGATTTTGCTGCCACGATGAGCGCAGCTAAGCGACAAGACCTAGACAAAAAGCGCACTGAGTCCATTTGGATTAAAGATTCTAACTGCCAAGATCCTTACATACTAGATCTTTATAAAAAGCAGCGCTTATGCTTTCCAGAGCTTTTCCCTGTCAAACAACTGGAGATGGCTTGTGTCTCCTAACTTCTCTTTTAACAAACGCACTCAGCGCTACCACTACACAGATGGCAACAAAAAAGGACAGTTCATTTCTACCTCGAAAGTGCGAGATGCCACTCAGAATTTTATCGATAGCTACAAGGGTACTTTTGCCCAGATAAACCAAGATTATAGCTCTGGCAAAATCCCTATTGCTGCTTGGGAAAACAAGTTGGCTGATGCGATCAGGGAAGTGACGGTCTGTTCATACAAAGTTGCCAATCCCACCGCTACAACTTCGGATTGGGCAAACGTAGGGCGCCATTTGCAAAAGCAATATACTTTCTTGCGCAATTTCACTCGAGATGTGCATGCTGGCAAGCTTTCGGATGCCCAGATTCAAGCTAGGGCTAATCAGTATTTACAAGCTGCCCATACTGTTTTCAATAATGCAACTAGGGACTCTTATGCAGACGCTGGTTATAAGTGGGAGCGCAGGTTACTGAGCTCTAAAGAGCCCTGCGCTGATTGCCCAAAATACGCTGAAGCTGGCTGGCAACCTATGGGCTCACTACCAGCAGTTGGTGAAAAGTGTGAGTGTCGCTCCCATTGCCGGTGCTACTTTGAATTTAGCCAGAGCTATACTATGCCTAAAGAACGTTTGCTCTATAATAGTTTAGATATACTTATAGAGCAAATTTATGATAAATCCAGATACTTTAAATAAAATTAATAGTTTTCGTCCGCATGGACACCCAGAATATAGCGATTCTGACATTAGTACTTTTCATATCCTGGCTAGTAATAATCTGTTGCATTGTGATTTGTTTCGGTGGGATTTGCCAAGCATTAAGCAGATGGCCCGCACTTACCCTGGCAAGCCACTAATGTTAGATCACGATTGGGAAGATGTTCTCAAGCAGTGCGGTTTTGTGTACGATGCAACACTATTGCATTATGCCAATCCCTCGCCTGAGCTTAAAGAGTATATGCTTTCTCGCTCACCTAGACCCGAGATTGATAGCAAGATTCTAGAACAAGAGGGACTGTATCAGTTGCTGTGCCACGTTGTCACGGAAACCTCTCACCCGATTACTAACGATCTGCAATACAACCGAAAAATTAACGCTTCTATCGGTGGCTTTAGCGATAAACAAACTTACTGTCCAATTTGCAATACAAGCTTTGAGGATGACGATTGTCCGCACTATTTGCCAGTGGGCAAGATCCACGGCAATGTAAAAGCTGAAAATATAGCCCCCTACTGGATTCGTGGAGGCTACATTGATACTGCGGAGCTCTCTTTGGTAATGGCTGGCAATTGTCCCAGTGCCAGAGTGCTCAATAGCTCTATTGCCCAGAAGATGTGCCTGAGCTAGCCCATAACTTTGGCTTGCCTCGCACTTGCTTTTCTTCACACTTGATAGATACCCCATTGGCTTGGAGTATCCTCAAGTAGATATGGATGTGCGAAATCTGACCGGGCAAGGTCGCTAACCCCCTGGCTTGCTCAGTGCGCTTGGCAATTTCAGCGCTGGTAATAAAGTTTTCATCCAGTACTGACCAATAGCATATAGCCTTGTAGGTAGCCTGGTATATTGCTTTTTCTGGCACGATGAGCGCAATTCCTTGATTGATAAGCTCGGATGCTGCTGCAATTTGCAGTTCTTCTGATTGTGATAATCCCATGTAATTTCTCCTTGTAGGTATTATAAAACCCCTCGTTAGTGGAGGGGTTTTAAGGTATTTAGTTGTAGATGGCAAGCTGAGACTTGATAGTCTCGATTTGATCTTCGGACACCACGAAGGCGTTGATCATCTCGCACTTTCTAGGATCCAACTCGCGGGCTTTGACTGCTGCGTGGTAGCTGAGGTGCCCTGCAACCACTTCAAGGGATTCTAGGTGAATCTGCTTGAGGATGATGGGTCGGGCTAGACAGCCACCGGTTTGCAGGATACTCTGGGCTAATTCCTCGATATCGGTTTTGTTAAACTCGCTAGCGGGAACAACGGAAAAAAGGTCTTTAACGTCGGCGGTAGTATAACGCATGATGGTTTCCTATAAATTGTTAAGGTACGGGTGGCGTGAGGCATTTCCTCTTTCGCCTATATATAATATGCGATATACCCTAGGAAATCAATAGGTATTTATACCTAATTTTGAATATTTTTTTATAGGATATCTTATGTATTTTCAAATATTTTAAGATTTTGCTTATATATTGTAATGACTGTATTGATACATAGCAACAGATATACAAAATCCTGATGAGTTTTAGCAAAATCGACAGAATATCTTATGTATTTTTCGGGTATTCGTACGTTTATCAATACAATTATCGCTATACATAAGTAAAATCTTAAAATATCTAGGAATATATAAGAAAGTTTATAAGAAAATACCTAAAATTAGGTATAAATACCTATTGATTTTCTAGGGTATATCGCATATTATATATATATAAGCCCGATAAGGAGATACCGCTCATGTTTACCGCACCTGAAGAAATCCTAGACCTCGTTCAGCAAGAACAAGTAGCCCGCACTGCCCGTCGTCTTAAAGGCGAGCCCGAGCCACAAGCTCCCGACTTGGGTAGCGCACAAGCTTCCATCAGGGAGCTCAAAGCCAGAGGTTGGTGGCCCTGGCTGTAGTCCACAGACTCCCCCGAAAGGGGGATTTTTTTTGCCTATCTGGAGAAATACGCAGAAGATTCAATGTACCCCCAGATGTACGGGTAATGCTTGGATATTTCCTGCTGTAGTAACTCCAAGAGATCTTTGTTAAATTGTGCCAGCGCCGCGTCAATCTGCCTGCGGTATTCTCGTTTTAAATCTTGGTGGAATCCGTTGCCGGCAAAACGATTATCCCAACTGCTTGTATCTATCGAGTACATTCTCTGGCAAAAGCGCTGGCTATGATCGCTCTTGACGTATACCAGAGCGCCATGGGCTTTGACCAATTCTGCCTGCAACCTGTTAATTGAGCCAAGGTTTTGCAAAAATCTACCCTCTATCTGCCTGCTGTCAGCCTGCCACAGAATCCTAGTAAGTAGCTGCTCTCTACGATTGAGCGCTTTGGTTGGATGGGTTACTAGGTGAGCTATTAATATCAAATCGTCAAGGTCAGCTTTGAATAGTTCAATCGACATGGTTTAGTTGTTCTTGTTGCAGTATTTCTAATTTAATAATAATTCTACCCCTAAAGTGCGCTCTAGGGGTTTTTCTGTTGCCGGCAAAACTACTGGCTTTTGTAAAAGATTGCTAGGCAATAGCTCTAGTTGCTATTAGTAACTATATGCTTAGGTACGTTAAATACAGCTAATACGTATTTATGGTATAAATGTAATTAGTAATAATATATCAACTGGAGTATATATAATGCCTAGACGTTCCGTGCGCACGGAAGTTAAGGAAAATTTAAATTTCCCTAACGACCAGGTACAAATTGTTAATACAAACGATTTAGCCAATTCGATCAACAGCGTAAAAGCAGTTAAGCAGCAACAAGAAGAAGTTATCCCATCTGCTTCTGCAATTAGCAACGCTGACCTTATCAAGCAGGCTATCGATGCTGCCACAGCAATCCAAGGAGAAAAGCTAGCAGTTGAGCTCAAAGCCAAAGAATTAGAAATTGAAAAAACCCTACAAGAGCGAGACTTGGCTCACCAGCAAGAGCTCGAAAGCTACAAGGCAACCCTTGAAGCTTTGACCGCCAAAACCAGCGAACAGATCGAAAGTATTCAATCAGAACTTAAACAAACCAATACAAAGCTCAAAGATGCCAAAATCGCTGAAAAGCGTATGGCTGAAGTATTCAAACTACACGGTAACCCAAATCCAGTGGTACAAGCTAAGACTCCCGCTTTGAACGTTTTGACATCTACTACTTCTGATCGCATGGTTGGCGCCTTTGCCGAATTTGAAGCGATTAAACAAAAATCTGTTGCAGTACTCAAGCGCTCTTCACTAGGCAACGCCTATATGATGAACGATTTTCGTGAAGCTGATAAGTTTGCGGCTGAAAACAGAGACTCGCTTATCAAAGACCTTGAAGCTTTTGCTAAGAAAAACGGACTGCTTCAAGGATTAAACCCAAGCCCTGAAATCGTAAAGCAAGCAAGTACTCAAGCAAGCGATATTTCTGGCGCTTTTCTTGATTCACTAAGTTCTATCATCCGAACTACTCATAGAGCTCGTTTTGTGTTTTGGCAATTCGCCCAAACTGAATTTAATTACCTCAAGGGCGAAGGATCTAACGTACTGGTTCCTCGAGTTGCTTATTCAGCCGCTTCCTCTAACCCAGCGGATTGGGAATTGAGCGGCAGTGGTAGTTTTGTCACACTGGACAACACATTGCAACAAATCAGCTCAGGTACAGTACCTATCACTCTTAAAGAATACGGATTAGGTAAACCAAGTACTGTTAACCAGCCAGTTTCTTTGCCTAGCTTTGTTCTAGCGTACTCCATGCTTGATTTGATGAATCTTTTGGAACGCAACTTAGGACAAAGTTACGCTTATTTTGAAGATCTCAAAATAAGATCTCTTTATGCTGGTACAAGCGTCAAACTTTACAACAATAACAGTAACGTTGCGACCGCAGGCTCTAGCGTTGCTGTAAGTACCACAGCAAACCCATCTGGAGTACTTAGCAAAGAATTCCTGATTCAACTTTACGCTTACATGTTGGGTCGCCAAGTCGAATCTTTTGCTGACGGTTGTTACGCGTTGGTGCTGCATCCTACTGCTGCCGCTCAATTCCTAAATAGCTTAGCCGGACTTTACAGAATTGCTTCAAAAGATGAAATTGAGGGAATGACTTCAATCCTAAACCCCGGAGTTGTTCAACCTGTAAACGGATCTAGAGTCCCTGGCTACATCGGTACTTACTACAACTTCCACATTTTCCAATCCAACGCGTTTAGTGTTGGTATAGCTGGTACAGAAGGTGTGCAAACCGAGACTATCGGTGCAACTTCAAACGTGCTTACTCGCACTAGCTACGCCTTTGGTAATGCTGCGGTTGGACGCGGTGTTGGTACTCCTTTTGAAATTCGTAAAAACGAAGTTACCAACTATAATCGTATTAACTCGTTCATCTGGAGATCTGAGGAGGGTTTTGCAGCTCTCGATGTGGATCCCACTGGCTATTCTGATAGTTCAACGGTTCCTCAACAGTTGCGAGTATTCCAAATTCGCACTACTGATACTCTGGCTTAAGGATAAATAAAATGCCAGCAGTACCCAACGAAAACGGTACTACTAAAGCAGATGGGCTCAAGCAGCCCTCTGCTCCCGAAATAGTAACCGAGCAGATTAATTCCCCAGGTAAAATTAGTAAAGCCAAGAGGGTAGGTTCAGACTTTGTCAATTTTCGCAATTCTGCAGACTATTTGCTGTGGATCGGAAACGGGCTTAAAGTTTGCGCCCAATGTGGATCCAAAAAGAACAGTGATGGCTATGGACAGTTAGTTTGTCCTAACGAGCTGCCAGATTGTCAGTTTATTAAGGAGTAAAATTGTGGGGCTGCTGAGCATAAACGATGCCCTAACTTTTGTACCTAGCTGGAGCTCTCTTGACGGGGCTCAGCTAGGCTCTTTAGTGAATCTGATTAACTATACTATTGAATCTCCATCCGGCGCCAATAGAGTTTTAGGTATTACGCAATATACAGAAATCAAATCTCTTGCAGTTAAAGTACAAAATACTTTTTTAAGTTTTAGACCTTTAGTATTCAATTCTTCAGTAGATCCAACTTCTCGGATCAGTTTTACGGGCAACGATCTATATAAGGCTCATTTTCAGGTCAGGATAGGCAATATGCTTAATTATTATGGGCGAGGCGTGCCAGTGCAAGATTGGCGCACCTTGGATAATAATATGGTGCAAATTGACACAAATGGATTGCTTTCTTTATTTTTAACTCAAACTTATTTTTACAATTACCCAGAGTTCAGTCAAAGTATTCGTCCGGTCGCCACAGAAATTAGGTGTCAATATTGGGCAGGCTTAAACTTTACTAAACCCACACCAGAAATAACAAATTTAAAAATAGCAGCTTGTGAAATTGGTAAGTATTTACAAAGCAAGCAATATTCTGGAGTATCAAGCATCCAAGGTCCATTTGACGATCTCACTGTAAGCTTTAATAGCTCTGAAGCATCTGCTTATAAAGTGCCAGATTATCTGCTTTTACCCTTTAGGAAATATAGAGCCAAACCGGTTTTTTGATTGTTGCTAAAATCAAACAAGTAACAATCAATACAAGCCAAGTATGACTCAATATATTTTAAATAATAATATCCCGCTAGTTGACAAGAGCCAAGAGTTCAAAGAGCAGGTAATCAATAACGCCTTACTAGCTACTAGCGTTTTGACCCGTAGCGCGCTCACTAGGGCTCTTACCACGCCACCTAGCTCACCTGCGAACGAATCGCTGTATCTAATTCCCGCCACGGGATCCACAGGTGATTGGGCTAATAAAGCCAATCAATTAGTTTTGTATTATAACTCTTTGCCTTTGTACTTTCAGCCTTACGAAGGGCTTGTGGTTATGGTGATTGATGAGCAAGTGTGGTACATCTACCGTAGCGGCGCTTGGAGCCCAATTAATACGGGAGCTAGCGGTGGCAGCACCAATCCCTTAACTACCCTTGGTGATATTTATGTCGGCAGAGCTAACGGCGCACCGTCAAGGCTTCCAATAGGAACTACTGGAACTTTTCTGCAAGCAGATAGTACTCAAACCCTAGGATTAAAATGGCAAACTATACCAACACTGCCAGCAACTAGTCAAGCGCAAGCAGGGTTTTCTCCAGTAATCAACAGCGCAGGCACAGCTTATACCCTACAACCTGGATTACCCTTGCCAACTCTAGCATCAGCCGGATTTGTCCCTGTAGTGAATGCCCAAGGCACAGCTTATACCTTACAGCAAATCAGTTCAGGCGGTGGTAGCAGTGGCTCTGCCACAATTTTTAGCGGCACTCCACCAAGCAATCCAACTCAAGGTACAAGTTGGTTTAGCCAAAATGCTAACAAGCTTTATTTTTATCAAACTGATAGCCGTAATTTATCGGCTTGGACTCCGATTAGTAGTGGATCCGAATTATATCCGGCATATCCACTTGAACTTAATTTTGCTAGTTTGCCCTTGACCAATACTGCGCTAGATAATTGGGCGCTTAGCGATTCAATAATAACCAATACTGGAGTAACTATCTCCACTGTCAGCAATATTAATACAAAATCTGGCGCGTTTGATGGCAATAGCTATATTAGTATAGCAAGCGGACAATCTGCGTATAATATTTTCAATTTTGGCTCTGGAGATTATACAATAGCCCTTTGGTTCAGGCTTGCCGCTTTTAATGCCAGCGGAAATAACACGCTATTTAGTAAATGGCAATCGGGCGGATATAGCTTTTTAGCTACAGTCAACCCAACAAATGCAAGTTTTAGTTCTAATGCTCTTTGGGAAGCAAACACGCTAAGTACTAATGGCACGACAACAATTGCCCTTAATACTTGGTATCACTACGCTATATCCCGGTTAGCTGGACAAAGACGTCTATTTTTAAATGGTACATTGCTACAGACAACCACTGACTTTACACAGTACAATAGCAATTCAACGCCTTTTATAATTGGCGCTAACGGAGATGCTGGCATTGTTTGGAAAATTAACGGACTTGTGGAGCAATTTAGGGTTTATCGCAAAGGGATCTATATTGCGAATTTCACACCTCCAACTAGCTAGCTGTAGTAAAACGATAAAGAGTCGGTAGGCTCTAAAGTAAAAGTTCCAGTCCAGATCAAGTTGATCCCATTAATATAATATTGAGCTCCAAAACTCTGCTGTTGCCCGTTTACAAACAGCAGAGTTTCTGTAGGCCTCAAGGGGATATGCCTTAGTGTAAATTGAGTTTGCCTTGAAGTTGGCGTGAAATTGTCGACATATTCGGATATCAGCTGAACTTGATTTATAGCAAAACCACTGGGGTTTACTAAAACTGTGACAACAGTAGGTGAGCCAGCTTGAGTAGTATAGTTGTTAGCCATTAGTAAAATTTAAATCATAATTCCAATCGAACCCTTGATTAGGCTCAGTTACCCTAGGGCTTACCTCAATATAGCCTAATGCAATTTTTTCATTTTCAAGGAGCAAATGGGCCGAAAAAGAAAACAAAGAAGTTAACGAGCTTGCAGCCCGTGGATTGTCTAGCGCTGTTCCCGGCAATAAAATAATAGTACCGTCTTGATTATCAATATAATGGATTCCGCGCTCAACCAATTGAGCGTACGTGATATTAGAAGGAAAATCCGTGGCTAAAGCTAAATCTGTTATCCCGCGCAATGAGCCAGCTGGAATCGGATTGCCATTTTGATCATTAATTAAATTGCCATTTTGATCATAATTAAAATACCAAAGATTATTAATTCCTATTAGAATTGGTACTTTTTGATAATTAAAAGCTTTTTCAATTATTGGAATTAAATTGATTAGCTGTCCAGTGGAGGGAATTGGTAAATTTACCTGAGAGATGGGTATATGTGCTCCCCAATCTATAATTTGATCGACTTTAGCTGTTGTACCAAGCCAGAGGTCGTAAACTAAAACGTTGTAACCAGGGATTGCTGCATCTTTAATCGTTTTTCTGTTGCTGGTATAAGGCAAACTAGCGGTTTGGCTAGCAGATAATATAGGAACTATTGTTGTTAAATCTGTTGTCAAATCGTAAATAAAAGTACTAAATAACCAATTAGTAAGAGCCGGTTCATTTGGCTCTAAATTTGCATAGTTTTTGCGTATAGATCCTTCAAGTATACGCGTATAGTTTCTATGCCCAGTTGTCGCACTCAAAGGATTATAGTTAGGGTCAATTGTTGTCAAATCCCCGGGGCCCACCTGAATTACAATTTTGTTGTAATCTGCTCCTTGCTCAATTGATAAATCTACCGAATTACCACTGGCATCTAGCAAATTTAAATTATCGGTTTTGGTTAAATGTAATACAATACTCATTGATTTACTCCCAAGGGCCAAAGTTGTCCGGTCGTGATAACCCTTTGGCTGGTTGGCACAACATTAGCCAAGTAACAGATCCGAGCAACAATGGCACTTTGAGTTTTGATATTGCTAAGTGATCCAGTGTAATTTGCCATATCAAGTAGTCCTTACAAATAACCCTAAGTTTGTTCCACTAAACGAAACCTTTGTCCAGATCTGAGAACCAATTGTTACCGTATCTTTAAGGTTAAAGGCGTAAGTTGTCAAGCCCAGATCGTTTGAGAGTGCGCCAAGACCGTTTAAGCTAATTGGGTAATTGATAACAGGGTTGTTAGCGTAGGAGTTAGTACCTTGAGTTCCAAAAGATGGAGTAAATATCGCGTTACCAATTGAACTAGTGCTTGTTCTAGTAGTTGGCAATATTTGAGGTGCCGTTAGATTATTACTAGAAATCCCAACAGTACTAGGCATTGTATTTTCCGACTGAAAGGCATTATTAGCCACAGTTGCACAGTAACCCATGATAATATAAACTGTTTGTGCAACGTTTGTAATTAGTACTAAGCCGTAGCTGGCATTATCAGTGTAAGTATAATATGCCAAGTTTCCCCAAGAGCTAAGCGCACTACTTGTGGCAACAGAGTTAACGCCATTAGTTCCAGTAAAAGTACTGGTATTCCATGTCTCGTAAGAATATAAAGTAACAGATCCCGCACTTGCTACGGTAATTGCCAGATAAACTGTATTATACGTGCCTGAACCAATTGGATTGGTGCAGGCGTAAACTAAATAGTTTATACCAGCGTTGGAGGAGTTTTGATACAGAGTAATATTTGTATTGGTAGCAGTGATTGCCGCAAAAGCAGCAGCAATACAGTTTGTTAGCGTGGTCTGGGTTACGGTGACGCTGGAATAGGGATTACTAGTAGATTGAGTTGCTGGCATTAGTTCTCCAATGACTCGATGTATGTGATTGCAACGGTGATTACACCAGTGGTGCCATTATTAGTAATTGTGATCGGATAGCTGGTGGAAGCTGGGGTTTCTGCATTTATCGGGAAAGGCACAGGATTAAAAATCTTAAAAGTGTCGTTTATTTCAAAAATTACCCCAGTTCCGCTAGTAGCAGAAACGCCAAGCGCTCTAGTGCTGTCTGCGCTTTGAGAGGCTGTATTGTTGTAGAGCCTAACCCGGCATGTCGTAGAACAGCTAATTGAAAATAACGCGCAGGATTTGGGTAAGGTGATTGTGCCAGAGTATGTGCCGCCTGCTGTGATTACAGGACTAATAGAACTAGTTTTTTTGCCAATTGAAATTTGTTTGGCTTCAATCAGTTTTACCATAATTATAAAGGATTGTACTCATAATTTGCGGTTACAGTATCACTTGTTGTAATACTAAATCCGTTGTTGGGATTGATCGTAATTGCTTTACTGGTGACAGAAAAGAGTGGGGCAATATCGGTAGTTTGATAAGGAATTGTATTAACCCTAAACGTCACCCCGTATAAAGGCACGTAGGTTAATTCCTGTGAGATTGTATTGGTGGCACTCACAGTGAGCACCTCTCTAATTGATCGTACTTCCCTGTTGGTTCCAGTTGCGCTATCTAGTTCAACTACACCAACTTTAGTAAAAGCATCTGGAGGAAAAGTTGCTAAGCTGAAAACGTAAATTATATTTACGCTAATAGCAGTAGCTGAAGCAAAAGAATAAGCAGTCTCCACACCAGAAACCAATGTGTAAAAACTTAAAGTCCAAGTAGGGCTAGAATAAGATAATTTTCCGTAGACAAAATTACCAAGTGAATCTTTAAATTCAGATTTATCAATTGCGTCATAAATCTGTAATCTAGTAGATCCCGTTTGAATTCCTTGCCCTTCGTCGTATGTTGTAAATGGTCGAAAAGTGACGCTAGTGTTTCCTTTTCCTGCCGTGTTACAAGCAGTGGCAAGAGCATTAGAAATATTACTTGAATTGCCAGAAACACTTATCCCACTTAGGATAATATAAGCGTGAATAAAACCATCAAGTTGCTTGAGCGAAATTAAATTACTAGCCATATGTTTTACGCATTTACTTAATTCTATACTACATTTAGTTTTGGACTATTAGCATCTGATACACCCCAGCTATTAGGATTATCTATAGCCTGATAGATAAAGGGATAGTTGCCACCGGAGGCAAAGAACTGATCGTACGTTGCTTGACAGAAAGCTGTATTACGGGGATCTAAGTTGGCATAATACCCTACGTTTGGCACATTGGAACTATAGCCTGAATTACCCTGAGTAATTGTGTACGCTTTACTATCATCATTAGTAATATTCTGATTGAAATCCCATCCCCCCTCGTAGCCTACTAATTCCCCTAGATTGTATTTAGTGATTAAAGCTTTATCTGCTGGTATAGTCCGGCTGCTCAGATTAAGAGAAGCAATTACTTGAGGATTGGCAGCTTCAGCAAACATTGTATTGACAGATTGTATTCCTAAGCCAGTTAGATAGACAGGATTAAGTGAATTATTAATAAAAGTAACGTTGTATTGATAATTACTGTTACCTGTATTAAAGGCAATTGTTTTGCAGAATTGGAATCCCCTACCTTCAGGTCCAACAGCCATGTTCCCGCCTTCTGAATAAAGCAAAGGTTGTCCGTTGTTGATAGCTGGCCCCCCATTTACCGGAGTCAGCGATACGGTCATTCCCGCTCCAAATTCTTGATCCGCATAAAAAGCAATATTTGCCCAGCCACCATTAAAAATAACTGTTTGGGATACTTGCCCATTTTTGTTTAGCTGCAAGCAATAATCCCCAGCGCTCACTCCTTGGATTTGTCCAGCGACAGATGCCGCTAATCCTGTAATTGCCAGATTGTAAGAAATAGTATTGGCAGTAACAGCAGTGATAGTAACTGGTTTAGGTGTCTTGTCCCAAGTATTTATTGGGTCTAGATTGCTATAGCCTTGCAAGCCCACATATTCCACTAAAACCTGATCTCCGACTACAAAAGAATGTGGCGACGTTGTGGTTAGAGTAACTGTATTACCAGATTGGTTCGCGCCATTTAAAGCAACAAAAATTACCTCTCCCGGAATATCAGGCTTAGTGGATTTTGATACAAGACTAGTGCTGCCAGTGGTAATCCATCCAGTAGTACTGCCATTGAAATTATTGTTTGTAAACCCAACTTGGCTATAGCCTCCAACTAGGACATCCGCATACCAACCTGCGCCACCGCCTGCAAAATAGTAGCGCACTGGATGAGCAGTGAAAGTATCTTGAATAAATTTCAAACCTCGATCGCCAATTCCGCCAGCATCTCCGTACTGCCACTCTAGTATTGGCTTGATTTGAGCAGTAGGACTTGAAGCCTCTATTGCAGTTTCACCAAAAGTTGATTTAAAGATATCGCTTATTTGCTTGAGCCTGAGGGCTACCCAAACCGGACCAATTGACCAGCCAAAGCTGGCACCATTTACTTTGCTAAACCAACTTGGAGCAACTTTAGGATAAATTGGCGCAGCATTTGGAGTAAACGTAGATTGAGCAAAATTGTCCGCTAGATGATTGGCGCTTATGAACGCGCTCATTGCTTGCCCGTCTAAATAGCCTTGATTGCCTCCACCGGGATAGCTAGAATCGTTCTGTATATTATTCAGAAAATTATAATAAGCTCTTTGAGAAAGCTGATTAGCCCAACCGACATCTTGAGTAAAAGCGTTTACAAAAGCATTGTTCCAAAGCTCATTACTGTACTCAATATACAATTTGCTAGTACTATTAAGTGGAGACCAAACTGGGTTAGTTTGAGTCGAGGTATAGGGATTGACTCCATCGCTACCGTACTTGAAAAGATTAGCGAGTTTCTGGAGATAATCAAGACTTGCCAATATAGGAATAGTTAGATAAAAATCAGTCTGAGTTTGATTAGCTAGTGCTATCAATACTTCCCAAGGAATTTCAGTTTGTAGTCCGATTGCGTCGTTTTGAGTATAAATTGCGGTCGGACCTTTACCTATTATTTGATTTAGCGTAGAATTATTACCCCAGCTCCAACAATTTGGAGTAGTGCGATCACTCCAGTCTGTGGTTAAATTGATATTAGTTGCCGCGCTATCCATATGCCGAATTCCTGTTACTTTAGCGGCAATACCTAAAGCTTTTTCGCTGAAAATCTGCCCTACAGGATGTGGATTCCCATCAGCTTTAGGCTGCATCAAATAGACATTTTGAACCCCCCCAGTGGTTTGCAGAAAGGCTATATAAAAAGGGGTGCCGGGGTTATTAAAGGTAAATTGAGCAGTGGTTTTATTTGTAATAGGATCGTAGCCTTGCCCTATCGATAAGGTATTAGCTGGGTTGCTAGAGAGATTAACCCCAGGCACAGACCAAGTGACGTTTTGATAGCCAATAAAAACTTTAGCTTTGCCAGTAAATTGCACTAAATATGTGCCAGATTTACTGTTGGCAAAATAGATACTAGAATCCACTGTGGGATTGCCGTTTACTACTTGATTGGCGCTTAAATATTGATTGTTGTTAGTGCCAACAGCCCAAGGGTAAGGCGTAATATTTATTAAATTGGCGTAAAGCTCAGGGCTTTTTGAAAAGTTGATGCCCAGCTTTCTTCTGTTGCTTGGTGCCGGAGTTGGAATGTTGTTTTGTAAATTGGTTAGAGCAAAAATTCCCGTGATGTCTGTTTTGATTTTTGCTAAATCTGTTGGATCTATAGCGAATTGATACGTACCTGGAATTGGCTGAGTAATTTTAATCGACATAGTAGTTACAATGCATTTTGCTATTCCTAGAATATCACTAAAGAAAAATTGCAATTTGATACTATTAGTAAGACACAATTAAAACAAGCAATATGCCTCAAAGTATTTTTCCCTTAATAGAAGCAACTGGAATTACTACTACTATTAGTTTTTCTAATACTATTTTGATTAACAGCTCTGGCGTTGAGCAAAGGTTAATCAAATGGCAAGACCCTTTAAGATCCTTTAACATTGCCAGAAAAATACTAACTCTAGGTGAATTAACCACAATACTGGATTTTTTCAAAAACAAATTAGGCTCTGACCTTGAATTTCTTTATCAAGATAGGAGCGATTATATAGCCAGCAACGGGCAAGGCGTATTGTATCCGTTGCCAGATGGTTTTCGAACTCAATTCCAACTTTGTAAACTTTATGTGGTGGGAAATTGCGCTCATTTTAGAGCAATTGCCAGACCTGAGACCGTGCTTAATGTACCTGGCTACAACGTATCTGATTGTGTGATTGATTACAATACCGGAAAAATTGTTTTGCCTAGCGCTCCTGCGGCTTCAACTAACTATTTCCCCTTGGATTTCCGCTTTTATGTTCCTGTGACCTTTGATGGGGATGAACTGGAATATACAATAGCTGGCCTTGATGTTTATCAAATCAATAAACTAATACTAAAAGAGATTAAGGTAATTCCTTTTATTTACCCTAAAGATAGCTTGGTAGATAGCCCAAACTCTGGACAAAATAAAGTAGTATTTCCCAATAATTTAGATTTTACTGCCAACAATCAAACTGCTACAAATTTTGATACAGAGATTGTCACTCTCAGCAGCGGTTACAACAAGCGGACACCTAGGATTGCTCAGCCCTGGACAAAAATTACTTTAGCTCAAAGACGCACTTTTAGTCAATCTCAATTTGAATCACTCTTAGGATTCTGGTTAGCCAACAAAGGCAATGGCGCTTATTTTTACTACAGCAATTATACTGATTCTACTAATCAATATTTGACTAGATTTTGGTCTCAAGATTTAAATTATGTTTTGCAATCTACCAATAATATCTATCAAATTGCTCCAATAGATTTGTACATGTTCGCATCGGGAAATCCACTTGAGGATTCTCCAATGCTGTTCCCGTCGGATATTCTCAGCGCTTCCTTGCTGACACTTGCTAGGGTCTGTAATATCACTGTGCCCTTAATCGGTACAACTGAGGTACATGGCTTTACTACTTCAGATCGTGATATCACAATTGGTGGTGTGGTGTACAAAGCATCTACTGCTTTTGACCCCAGCGCTGTACAAAAGACTGTAGATATCTCGGTAGACAATCAAGAGATCAAAACGATTATTCACAGCGAAATAACAGAAGCGCAGCTAGCCTCTGGCAAGTTTGATGAAGCAACTATCACTGTGGCAGTTGTGGACTACACTAATCCACCGGCGAGTCTAAGCGATTGTGTGGTTGAGCAAGAAGGATTTGTAGGAGAAATCACCTCGACTGATACCTATTTCAAGATGGAGAATTTAACCAAAGCTGCCAGCTTGCTTAGAAAAAATGTCTCGGTAAAAACGCAATTTCTGTGCAGATATAATTTTTGTGATGTGCCAGCAAGACCTGATAGTTATTGCACTTTAGATATTAATAATTTCCAATGGGACGCGCAAGTAATCCAAGGGGGGAATGGCTTTAATAATAGGCGTCAATTTTTTATTCATTGCGATACAGCAATTGCGGCTCACGTCCTATCCTATGGCTCAATTTACTTTTATAGCGGAGCGAACGCTGGGTTAGAATATGCTATTTTCGATAACTATTACGACCTTGCTTTTAATGGTTCACAAACCCAGACTGGTTTGTTAATCCTAGTATTAAATAATGCGCTTTTTTATGACCCGGCTGTAGGTGATACGATAAGGCTTAGAGGCGGTTGTAATAAGCGATTTGAAACTTGTAAAAACCTATACAATAACTATATTAATTTTGGCGGTGAACCTGCCCAAGGGCGCTTTATGCCTACCAATGATTTTTATAATTCATCTACTGCTTCAATGGGGTAACTATGGCTTTATCTATTAGCGAAATAGCCAAACAGTGGCAAGGTACACCATGGAGACACAATCAATCCGTCAAGGGCGTTGGTTGCGATTGTGTGGGCTTTTTATTGGGAGTAGGCAAAGAATACGGAGTGGTTTCTCAAGATTATCAATTAGGAAATTATCACAGAATTCCTAGGTTTAATCAGATTGCCCAAACGCTTGATTCTTTGGCTCAATTTGTGTCAGTAGAGCAATACCAACCTGAAGATATTTTGTTATTTAAAATGGGCAATATTGCCGGGCACGTGGGCTTAGCTCTTGAAAATGAAATGATGATTCATGCGGATTTAGAGCGCGGCGTCCAGATAATACCAAATACTTTTTGGGTTCCTAAAATATACAAAATTTATAGAATATGTCGACAGCCATTGTAATTCCAGTTGTTACCTCCTTGGTAGGTAATTTAATAGCTAATTTATTGACTCCAATTCAAAATAAAAATAAGCTTGACCCATTGGCTTTGAGGGCTACTGCCGAATATGGGGCGCCAATTTCCCAATCATATGGACACGTCCGAATTGATGGACTTTCAATGTTCTGGGGGCAGAATTTAATCCAAACTGTAAATGGCGGTGGAGGTAAGGGGTTTGGCGCTAGGACAAGAGATTATAAGTACTATATGACCTGCGCTTATATGATCGGTGGAGAAATTAGCGATCTCAGGTGCGTTTGGTGCAATGGAGTGCAAGTCTACAGCAAAGAGACTGTTCAGAAAAAATCAGCTAATTTTGTCCGACATAGTGAGGTTTTTTTAGGGACTCTAAATCAACCAATTTCCTCTGTAATTTCTTCTGTTGAAGGTAACGCGATACCAGCTTTTAGAGGCAGATCCTATATCACTTTTAATCGTTATCCGCTTTCAGATTTTAATGGCGCGGGGTTCCCCAAGGTGGATGTACTTGTCTACGGCAAGGGAGGAGCTAATCCCACAATTAGGTCAATAATCCAAGATATCTTTACTAGTGCAGGGTTTGATACAAACAAGCTAGATTTATCAGATGTGCCAGCAGGACAGCAGATTGAAGGACTGCTTTTTCAGCGCACAGGCGAAACCTACGCTGATTATTTAAACGAGATTTGTAGATTATTTTTCCTGACTCACAGAGAGGAAAATGGCGTTTTTAAACTGCTCCAAAAGACCAGACCATCTGTATCGCTCAACCTAGCTTTAAATAATCTGGGCGCTCGCAATACCCCCGGCAAATCTCCAGACCTGTTCCAAGAGAAAATTCAACACAAGCGCGAGATGCCCTCCGAAGTGCAAATCAGCTTTAGAAACCTTGGTGATAACTATAGCCAGTGGGTAGTTTCAGCAGGTAACCCCTTGGCTAAATCTAACAATCCACTTTCAATTCAGACTAGAGCCTGGGCAAATCCTACTTTTATGGAGGGGCTTGCAAACCGGATTATTGGCGAGGTAGCCTCACAACGCAATACTTTTAGCGGAATAAATTTGCTGCCTTGCTGGTATACCAAGTTGCACCTAGGCGATGTCATAGGGCTCAATATAGGATCAAGAGTAGTGCAATTGCAGATTACTAAAAAGCTACTGAGCGCTGATTACCTTTGCCAGATTGAAGGCAATCAATATTTAAGTCCTATTGTTTCTGTTGTCAAGAATTTTTTCGTATGGATCGCGGTTAGGAATCTCAGTTGGATTTTTATGTCCGACGGGCATGCCTATCCTCCAGGTAGTGTAGTTTACTACACTCGGACTACTCATCCCTTTGTTGGGCATGCCGACAATTTGCAAATAATTTATCAAGGAGTACAAAGAGGCGACGGGGTTTTTTCTTTAGTATTTGGTCCTAATAGTAGTTACTCACAAAACCCGCTGGGGTTTCCCGAAGTTAGCAACGTTCCTGAATTTCAACAGTCTAGCCCTGTTCCTGTTTTTAATACCAGTTGCTTTATTGGCGATCCCACAATTTATATTAATTATCCAGATGCTCCACTAGCAATACCACAAGCGTTATGGAGCCAAGGGTCTCCGCTTTTTGATTGGGATCATGGAGTAATAGTCGCCACAGTACAAACAAGCGATACAACACCAGGATTTAACGACAGTAATACAATCAGTTATGACCCTAGAAACGATAATAACTATTACGCAATAACACAAGTCGTTTCCAACTACACACCCCAAGTCGCTAAGCCATATTCTAATGTCAGCTCTTACACTGAAGGCATTCTGCATGTATTGGATATTCCAGTATTGAAAAATTCAGACAATCCTCTAGGAATATATTTTGCGGTTGAGAGCGTTTCCAATTTCTCCACAGGAACAGTATTTGTCTCTACCGACAATGGCTTGACTTTTAATGAATCTATCACGGTCAAAGGTAGCAGCGCTACAGGAATTGTTTACAGTACTCCTATATCAAATGGTCCAACTGGAGTAATTGACCCCTATACAAGAATTGATATTTACGCGCCAAATTCTATATTTGAATCTGTCACGGATGACGCGTTTTTGGCAGGGGAAAATTTAATTTTAATTGGGCAAGAGATTATAGCCTTTAGAGATGTGCTGGTTAAACCAAATAATGTTTATCAAATTTCTTATTTAATCAGAGGAGCAAAAGGGACAGAACGATTAACAGGAACTCACGTTGTCGGAGAGAGCGCCATACTTTTAAATAATGTTACTCAACTTGCAACAAAACAAGGAGATATTGGCAAAAACGTAGAATTTAAAATTGTACCTTATGACCAAACCGAACCAGATATTACAGATATTGTGACAATCAACTATAAGGCTCAATCTGCCACGCCATACAACGTTACAGGCGTCAAGCAAACTAAAGCTAGCAACGGCGATATAACCTTGTCTTGGTATAGGAGAACATATCAAAACGGCGGTCTATTAGACTATGTTGATATTGGGTTTGCTTCTGGAGAAATCAGCGCTTTTAAAATTGAAGTTTGGGTGATTTACGCTCAAAATCAAACCAATAGGGTTTTAGTGAATACCTATTACGTAAGCAATGTCAATTCTTTTATTTATACTCAGGCTCAACAATCAGTCGATTTAAATAATAGTGTTGCCAATAAATTTTTTAGGATATACCAGCAAAGTTCAATCACTGGTTACGGCAATTATACTGAGGTGCAAATTACTAATGCCTAGCTCCCACTTAGAGGATTATTTTGAGCGCAGTTGGCGAGAGCTCTATCCAGAAATTGCCCTAGAGCGCGAGGTCAAATCAATTCCCGGCAGGAAATTTAGATTAGATTTTGCCCATACTGCCACCAAAGTGGGGATAGAGATTGAAGGACAAATTTGGCACAAATCGAGGCACACTAGCGGATCTGGCTTGCTCAAATCCTACGAAAAACACAACCTCAATTTAGTTCACGGATGGAGAGTTTTTCAATTGGCAGAGGATATGATCTGCCCAGATTGGCTTAATTTAATTGCTGATACAATCAAAGGCGTTGCGTAAAACCCTTGCCTAGTAATGCTTACAAATTTAGTTCCCGAAAGAAATAACCAAACCAATTCTGCGCTAAGCCCTTATCAATCAGATTTTGCAAAGGAGCTGGTTGAATTGCGACAAAAAGCAATCAAGCAAGGTCTGCAACTGTGGACAATTGAGCAGATTAACCAAGAGAGGAGCTTACGCCGTGGCACAAAATAAGCAAAAAATACTGCTTAAAAACAAAGCTGGCGAGATAGTCGAAGTCGACATCCAACTGGCTAAATTGGCAATGGCTCAAGCACTAAAAACACTAAACGAATCAATCAAAACCCTTACCTAGTAATGCTTACAAATTTAGTTACCGAAAGAAATAAACAATCCGATTCTGTGCTAGAGCAATTTCTAGAATTAGAATTTAAAGTATCAGGCTCATCCTTGCCAGCAGACAATGGATTTTCTCTATATAGTGCAATCAAGGCAATCGCTGGCGATTTACCAGAGGATGCGTTGCTCTGCTCAATCCCAGGCAAATCAGATCCACCTGGACTAATTAAAATCAACGACGGATCAAGGCTCAGGCTAAGAGCCAAAGGGTGCGACACTGCCTATTACCAGCAAGCTTTAGCAGGTAAAATTCTAAATATCAGAAATCACCAAATAAAATTAATTAATCCCGGACTGAAGGAGATAGAGCCAAAAAGCAGGTTGCAAGCTAGAATTGTGACTTTTAAATTACCAGGGATTTGGGACTACGCCAATCCTCCGGTTGATAAATTTTGGCACACATGCAATAAAGCGCTAGAGACAATTGGCGTTACCGCAAGACTGGATTTTACTAGGGTCAGTTCGCTCAAGATCCATGATAGGGCAATTTTGGGATTTGGCGTGATTGCTTCTCGATTATCTGAGCAAGATTCAATAACCTTGCAGCAAAAGGGTTTGGGCGGAAGAAAACACTTTGGAGCAGGCTGGTTTTTTTAAATTTCCAAAATTAGGTATAAATACCTATTGACCTTCAACGAAAAATAGCTTAAGCTATAGAAAGTTAAGAAATTAATCAATCAATTAGGAGATACGAGATGAACGCTATTACTACTGAAGCCGGATTTTACAGCACTGAAACTGAAATCTATTTTGTTACCGACAAGGCTGTTTACTTGGTGTCCTCACCAAATTACTATACAGACAATTGCTGGGAAGTTGTCAAGCATTTGCCAGCAGACGCTAGCGCGTTTGACGAAGTGTTAAACGCTGACGTTGTTGAAAACCTTGCCTCCACAATTGAAGCTATTGAACTTTTTCAGCAAGGGCTAGAGTCTTAAGTTACAATTTAAAATATTTTCACAGGCTAAGCTTAGCCTGTTTTTTTTATGCCTGGAAAATCTTACACACCTGAGCAAAAGCTGAAATTTTACCAATACTGGAAAGATTCCGATAAGTCGATTAGGCAGGCTGAGCGCGATTTAGGGCTTAGCACTGGCACACTTAATCGATTTATTAGACAAGTTGAATTAGAAGGAACGCTGGCACTCAGACGACATCCTAATCAGGGTAATAAGAAAATACTGACCAAAGATCAGCAGCAAGTATTAAGCCAGGTTTTTGAGTTGCACACTAAGCTATCCTGCAAAAAGATAGCTCAATTGCTTTTTGAGCGCACTGGGGCAAAATACCCAGATTATCAAGTTTGCTACCAAAGGCGTAAATTAGCACAAGTCAGATCAATCGCATTTGAGGTAGAACCTCACGATAAAAAGATTGTTGCTCCTAGAAGATTGCTTAGTAAAGAGCAACAAGAGCTCTTGTGCCAACTGCTTAGAGAAAATCGAGGCGCTCGGGATAAAGAGATCATTAGAGAGTTTCAATTCAAATCAGGCATAGCAGTTAGTCCATCTCTGCTTGCTTATTACAAGCGACGTGTGAAATTAATTCAAAAACTCTAGTTCCTCTAATTGGTGCTAGGACTTGTTCTGCTTTCCAGAATTCAGGATTGCTGTGAAGCTTGAGCAGGTTTTGTGATTTGTAGTTTCCGCTGAGTATTTCTGTCTTCGTAAGCTCCCAGCTCATTAATAATTCAAATTGCTCTAGATTTTCTGTAAATTTAGCTCGATCAATTTCCAGTAAATCCAATTCGAAAAGCACAGGGAATCTATCTTTTTCTTGAGCTTCTTGGGCTAGAAATAGAATATGTTTTTGCCCACTTTCAGCTATAGCAATTGTAAAAGGTGGCTCAGGTGGATTTATAAGCCACTGCCTGATTAGCGATCTATTGGGCAAAGTATGCACGCGATCACCTTCAAAAATTGGATAGGATTGCTGGTTGGAAAGCAGCCAGCTAAAGGTGCGAGAAAATAAAAGCCCTTCCTTTTTGGTATTGGGATTGTAATACTTGACGCGCATGGGAATTACCCAAGCGCACCTATCGCACCAAAGCTTAGATTCTGGCACTTTGGCCCTAGAGTGAGCTGTAAAGCTATCTTTTAAGCTTAGTGATTTAGTGGCGCCAGAAGCTCCACACAAATAGCAAAAATTCATATTTTTAGTAATTGATATATTGATATAAATCAATCAAACCATACTAGTAATATGCTTGGATTTGCTACAGACGATAGGATTACTTCACTAGCTGCTGCTTTAAGCTATTGGGTTTTTAGGTGCCGAGATACCAGTTCAGCAGCAAACGGGCTAAAAACTTGGGAGTACATGCAGTCTTCTATACAAAACGCTGCCACACCTTCAAGAAGCCTTAGTGACTATTTAGTGAATCTTTCGCTCAAGCTTTCAGTCCCTACGCTCAAGCCCAATATCTGGCGCCAGATAGTTCAACCTAATCAGGTTGTCCTAAGAGCTGCTATTTCAGAAGATGGCAGCTTGGGTGATTTGCAACAATTCAACAAAGATCAAGCTTTAGCCTATCAAGATTGGGAGCAATTGATTCACCAATGGCGCATTGAGTACGGAATTACTGAAAGGCACGTTCTGAAGGTTTGCTTAAATAGACCTCAACTAGTAACTCTATACGTGAGGCTCAAGCACGAAGAAGAGAAGCTTAATTGGCAAAACAATACACAAGAAAATCAAGGAGACACTTTCGATGTTTAGTACTTACAATCCAGATAAGCGCCATCGCATTACTTTTCACCTTGTCTTAGAAACTTTAGCTCCTTTGAGTCATATTGGCGAGACCGTGGGCAATCAAGCCAATTTGCGGACGGTCACACTTACTGATATTGAAGGTGAACCTACTCCTATATTCTGCTTATCCGGCAATTCATTGAGAAATAGAATATTGCGCAGAGTGGGAATTGACGATATGCTCTCTCGCCTAAAAATCACAGTAAATCCACTTTTGCATCATGCACTTTTTTGTGGGGGCGCTCTTGATGGCGGGACTTCTAATAATCTTGAATTAGATAAAAAAATTAGGCAATTCTTACCACCAATTTCTTTATTAGGAACAGCCAAACCTAAAGGGGTTTTTGGTGCTACTGATGCCCAAATGATTGGCGGTAGGCTCAATGTGGGTGATGCCGCGCTGGTCTGCTACGAAAGCGCATTAGCAATTTTTAATACTTTTAAGCCAGCTTTGCCAGTTGAAGTAATTGAAGCTTTAACTCAAATTGAAAACGCCAAAAGGACTTTAGAAGCAGAACGAGTGCAAGCTTTTTTATCTGGCAAGGAATCCACCAGTACTGGTTTAGATTACAAGGAAACCTTAAAATATTGGCTACCCTTTTTAGAGCAAAAACTTAGACCCTACCCACACTGGCTTACCTATATACAAAAAACCAGACGGGATTCTCATCATGACCCCAATTTGGTAAAGCACCTTTTACCATCAGCCGGCAAAGTTCAACAAACGCTCTTTGATTCTGGAGAAACTAAAAAGGAAAAACCCAAGAGTAATCAGATGATTATGGGTTCATGGTTAATACAGCAAGGCGCAACTTTGTATTCTCGGTGGGACGGATATATCACAGATGTCGAGGAGGGGTTTATTGCTCGGGCTATATTGGCTTGGGCAGATTCACCTTATGTTGGTGGGCAAGCTAATACAGGCTGTGGTAAGGTTGCAGCTAAAATCTATTATTCCAGTGAGGGTGAAACAGGGGATTGGATGCTGGTACAAGAAGGCAAACATACCTTGACTGAGCGCTCAGCCAAACAACAGGCTAGGTATATTCAATATCTTCACGAATACGAACAATATTTAGACCAAAATTCAAACGAAATTGCAGGTATACTAGGATGACTCCTTTACAAATTACAGCGCACCTTTCACGACCTTTAGCCACTACTGACAGCCTTTCTCCAGCGATTGAAGGATTGATTGAATATAAGCTCAGAGAAGAACTAGGGCTACTAGATCCCAATCCACAAAAACTTGAAGAGATAACACAGATAGATTTACCCCTACTAAAAAACAAATTGGGATTTTATCACTGTAGCTCTCCACACTATCTTTACAGCAAAGAAGAGCAAGTCAATTTTCGTAAGCGCTGGGACTACCAGGATAGGCACTTAGACTGGGGCAAAAAGAAAGCCAAGGTAGATACAAGTCAAGGGCAGTTCAAGTCTTACGATATGCCACTTTTTTTGCGTACGATTAGTAGAATTGACTGGTTCGTGGTAGGAGAGCAAGAGACAATTTTAAGATTGCTCAGAAACGTAACTCACCTAGGCAAAAAACGCAGCCAAGGATATGGCTTGGTTACTAGCTGGACTGCTCAAGAAATTCCAGGGGATTGGTCAATAATTGGACCAGACAACAGGCTTAGACGACCGGTTCCAGTAGAGCTATTTACTCCTAAATTGCCTGAGCACAAACAACTAGCAGCTTGGAAATTACCAAGCTGGCACCACGAATCTACAACTCTTTGCTGGGTACCAAGCGTGAATATTAAGCAGGAGAATTGTCTTGCCTCTTAGCAAAGGCTCTGGCTTACAAATCCCTTGGCTCAAGCCTAAAATCAACAAAGCTCTAGATTTAATCAAGCAGTGGCTAGAGCTTTGTGATTATCAAGTTTATTGTTCGGTTTCAGGTGGTAAAGATTCAATTGTGACTAGCCACCTAATCACCACAATTTATCCAAATTGTCCCAACGTGTGGGTAAATAAAGGGCAATTTGGAAATTTGGGAGACTGGGCAGAATCAATTGAAATAGTGCGCAAAATGCCAAACGCAGTAGAGCTTTGTCCAATCATTTCTAGGTTTACCGCACACAGGCAAAGAGACGATTTTAATCAATTCAACAAAGTTTCAAATAGATCTGCAATTTTCTATGATCCTCTGGAGGAATATCAAGAAAACAACAATATTAAAGGCGTCGCTATGGGCTTGCGCGCGCAAGAAGCTAGAGGAAGATACGAATCTTTAAGGTCTAGAGGTTTAATATATCCAGCTAGGGGATTAACTTATTGTTGCCCAGTCGGATGGTGGAAAACGCAGGATATATGGCACTACATTAATATGTTCGAGTTGGAATATCCCAGTCAATACGATTTAGACCCTAACACAAGAAATGGTTCGGCGCTTGGTACTTTGGGCGCAAACTGGGGGCGAGTTGCTAAATTAAAACGCGATTCCCCAGATGTTTATCAAGAATTAATCAACGAATTTCCCTATTATCGAGATTTATCTTAAATTAGGTATAAATACCTATTGACCCCCAACAAAAAATCGTATAAGCTATAGAAAGTTAAGAAATTAAATCAATTAGGAGATACGACATGAACGCTATTACTACCGCTACTACTTTTGAAGGCGTCCTTTGCAAATTTACTGGCAAAGGCTTTGCTAAATACACCGAGAGGTTTGGTGAGTCGATTAAAGCTGCTGCCGACACTTGGTTTGTTTTTTGTGAAGAGCCACCAATGCGCGGGATTGGATTTGACTATGTTAGCCTTTTTCCAAAAGTTGGAGAGACTTACAAAACCTCCAAAGGGACACTATTGATCAAATCCATAGAAAACTACGAGGACAACGAAGGAAACGTCACAGACGTTTTTGTTACCGCAGTATTAAAGAAATAAATATTAGGGGCTTGCAATAGCCCCACCATCAAACCTAGGAGAAAATCATGGAGCTATTTGTACGTGACGGCAAGCTTTATTACAGAACCGCTAAAGGGGACGTATTTGTCCTCAACGGACTACGTAACGAAATCATCAGAAACCCATTTAATTACCTTGTCCATTCTGCCGTCTGTGACGCCACAGACACATTTAATCTTATTGCCTCAAAAGAGGTAATCGCTGATCTAGTAGAATCTCTAGAAGCAGCCAGTGAAGTCGGATTTTAAATTTAGGAAAAAAACCATGAAAGCAATCAATACTACCAGCCAGCTATATTTCTATATTCAAAACCTTGAGCTATCTGAAGTTGTGAGGATTTGCCAGTTAACTAAATCTTTAGAGGACAATGTCCTTTTAGGCTACCTTGCCAGAATTGGCAGTTTCGCACCAACAACTACAGACGATTGGTTGTCAATTGTCAACCTGTGTCAGAAAGAAATCCAAAGGGTTGGCTATGTTTTTAATTCACTAGACACAACAGTCAAACTGGAGAATTTTGTAGATATAGCCAGCGATGGTCACGCGGTTACAGGCTTGCGTTACAACCGTGGCAATTACCAAATTGTTATTACTCACAAGTGGGATTCAATATCGGTTCGCTCTTGGGCAGTAGAATTTCACTGCAATGAGGTCACTTTGCAATTTGAGAATTTTCGCTTTGACGTGGCAGATGCGATTGCATCTCAAAGAGCAATCACTAGGAAGATTTCGCATCTGCTAGCTGCCTAGTATAATAGAAGTTGACTTTAAGATTTGTACAATGTAGCCTTGGCAATTGCCAGGGCTATTGTTATTGATAAGATAAGTGTATTATTTATATTTTTAATACATATGGTTTTACGAGTTACTTTGAGCGGATCAGGTGATTATATTCTCACAGTGGATACTGCTGATTTGCAGCAGGTTACTCCACAGGTTACAGCGATTTTTAATTTAAAATCTTTAAATAGTTCAGCAGCTAATCCGGTTACGTTAGCTCCACCTCCACTAGTTTTGCCTCAATTGCCCACTCAAGCTCAAATTGATGTTCGTTTCAAATATCTCAGCGATACAATCAAAAAACTCTTAAAATCCGAGCTTGGGCAATACGAATTAGTTAAAGGAAACACAGTAATTAAGACTTTCCCTTCGATCTGGACTGAGCCACCAGCCTTGCCTACAGAGTACAGGGTGAAGGAAAAATCTGGAATTGAGGTGATAATTTCTAGAGAAAGCGATCTTTCACCGCAATCGGCTTTTAGTAACGTATTGGAGCTTTACGAAAAATACACGCTGACACTCAGGCAGTACGACACAGGAAAAACAAACCAGCTGGCGGTAACTAAATTACTCGCCTCCAACTTTTTTATAATTATTGATCAGCCTCGAACGGTGCCTTATACCCAGCTCAGCAGCGGTCTAGTTTACGAAACCACAACAGTCAAAATCACAGCGGCTAGTTGGTATTTAATGACTTAATACGCCTATGTTAAAATACAAATAAACTTAATCGATTAAGGTATTTGGATTAAATATGGCCGTTTTAAATTATTCTACCGTTATCAGTAATAAAAGCTCTTTTACCCCTGGGCAAGATACTAAGCTCTTGATTTCTCCTGCGTATTCCCGTGGTGCCACTGTCCCTTACACTTTGATTGAAATAAAAGCTAATGCAACTGCAATAGGTACAGGTGCCACCGCGACTGTTACCGTAACCAATGGTGTGATCACTGATATTCAAATTACCAACGGTGGAAGTGGTTATGTTGATAGCGCGGTAATCGCTTTTACTGGCACAGGTTCGGGCGCTAGCGCCACTTTGGTTGTAGTAGGCGGTGTGGTTACTGATTTTACTGATTTAGTTGGCGGAACTGGTTATGGCTCAAGTGGTACTACTGCTGCTATTACCGGATTTATCAACTCAACTGGTGCTATTTCTGTTGGTACTAACGAGTTGGTTTTAAAAAACACATCAACAATTGATCTTTACGAAGGTACCAGAATTCCATTTATTGATTCTGGAGTAGTCAAACCTGTATACGTATCTCAATACACTCCAGCAGGTAGCGCAGGTGTGCCAATTCTACCTAGTCAGTACGCTATTGCTGTTACCGCTACTGCTCAATTAAAAGCGTATGTTCCGCTATTGAGCGCAAATCAGCTGAACTTTGACCAAAAACCCGACATTATTCAGGAGCTCAACTTCAGCTCTGGATTCTTTTATCAAAAAGCTGTAGTGGGTATTGATGCCAGCTCCTCAACTCAAGGAACCCAGGTTTATGGGGATCCTGCGCTAAAAATCCTTCAAAAGGCCAACCTTGCCGGACAATATGTTTATGTTACTGTACTCAAAGGTAACCAACGCGGTGGCTACTCTTTTGAAGCGATTATTGCCGGATTGCCTGAATCTGTACAAAGAAATGGATTTTATCAGCAGACGGTGAATCTTGAGCCTAGTGGCGGTCTTGAATATTTTACTTACTAAGCAACAAAATCAATTTGAGATATTGCGCTCTCACTGGAGTGATGGCGATTTCATTTGGATAGCAAATGCCAGGAGGTACAGACAAAAACTCCTGGTTAATTTTTGCTATTTTGCTCCAGATATCAGACAAAATATTGTGATTTTATACCCAGATGAGATAAAATCTCAACGTATTAAAATAGTAATACCTCGCGAGCTTCAACATCAAAGCTCAGCGCGTTTACTCACCAATTTTGAACTATCAATTCAATCATGACTTCACTGCTTAGTAAATTCAAGCCAAGTACTTATTTTTTAGAAATCAAGCCGGAGTGGATCGAATTTAGCTACAACTCTCCAGAATTTGACCTGCTCGATAAGATAGTCAATCAAAATAAAGAAGGGACAATCGGGCTTAGCCTGCTCAAGCGCAACGGAATTCATCCCAGCGAAGATGAGGCAATTCAAGAAACTCACGAGGCTTATCTAGATTGTGCCAAGCAGTATTTCAATACAATCAAGCTGATCTCTGAAAGCACTGGCTTAACTCCTAGCGAGGTCACATCTCGTACTTCACCGCAGCTTTTAGAGGAAATTGACGCGCTCTCTCTAGAGTCTGATAAAGCCAAACTTGCCCAGGCTAAAAGGGATTTAAAGCAGGAAAACGCAGCTATTGCCGAGCGACTAGCTCCCTATAATGAGCAGTACGATCAAGTGCAAGCTAATTACAATACAAGTTTTGATAACTATTACGTAGCGTTAATATCCCTGTTTCTCTCCGGCAAAAGATTAGAATCCAGTGTTGCTTTTACCAGCGAGAATGTGCGCAATCTCCACAGTGGCTTGCGCTCAGCCCTTGCTGGTTTTGTGACTAACGAGATTAACGGATGGAGCTCTAGTGAGGGGAAGCAGAACTGAGCGACAATCTAATCGAGGCTCAGATTGAATATTACAATCTGCCTCAGCCGGATTGGGAGCAAGTTTTTTTTCAATGGATTGCCTATGGATTGCCTCTGGATGATTTTTACAATATGCCCAAAAACCAGATCATTAAGATTTGGCAAGGGGTAAAGAAAGTCAAGGCTGAAGAAATAAACGCTCAATCGCTAAGCGCGGCAAACCTTGCTTATATGGCGTACGAGTACATCAGGGATCATGAAAAATCTGCTGGCAAAGACTTGCAAGATTTTCTACCTTTTGACCTGCGCTCAATAGAGCAGGCTGAATTAATAGATCCCAAGACGGCGCAAATAATAATCAAAGCTAGAGATAGCGGACTATTGCCACCAAGAATTTTTAAAGAGATTACTGGAGTAACAGAACTGCATGCCCAAATCGTTAAATTGGGAACCAAGTCAGAGCCTGATTGAAGTTGATATCCACGGAGCGGCTAGAAAGCTAAACAAAATAATTTCAGACTGCATAGAGAACAACTGGGATTCCACCAAACAAATTTATATAGACCGCGACAATATAATCAGATGGCTTTCAATCCCTGGAAAAGATTGTATTTGCCTAGGCTCAATTAAGGAACTACACAATAAAGCTCCCAAAGAGGATCCCTTTTGGTACTATGTCGAGTTGATTAAATTAAAGAAGGGATTGAGCTAGTAATTCTTTAGCTTTATTGAGAAATATTTGAGCAATTATTGCTTGATCCTTGCCTGTGATTTCGGCATTTACAACTATGCCCAATAACAAATCAACTAGTTTATCTTGACCCTTAAGCTGTGGAGAATATGGGGTCAAGTTATCGTCAATTCTATGATCTTCAAATTGCCCAATCAACTGGTTGAACTGGGCAATATAACTAACATCAAACCTGTAATATTTGTCGATATAAACACAATCAGCAATCCAATTGAAGAGAGCCGATTTTATTGTCGCCAGTGTTGTTAATGTCTGCATGTATTGATTTTACAATACTGGAGATTTTGTCGTAATATTCTGCATCAATATAGTATTTGGAGGGATTAAAACTATTTGGATCGCACGAGCTAGCATCATATAAAGCCTGCACAAGCAGGATCAATAATTGGTCTGTCAAACTGTCTGAGCAAAGCTCAACTTCTTTCCAGCGATCCAATTCTTCATCCAAATCAAACAAATAAACTGTGTCAAAAACATAGATTTTACTGACAATAAATTCGTCATCCTCCTCGTTTTCAAAATACTCTATATTTTGAAAATCTTCTTGGCAATCCTTAAGCCAATCTTGGACAAGGTCTAACAATTGTTTTAGTGATTCTGTCATATCCTTTTTTGTATTGGGGTTGTAAATTTGACAATGTCTTGGTAAATTCCGGGCTCAGTACAAACATGCAAAGGACTAGAATCTTCATACCAAGAAACGTCCAGCATTTGCTCTAAAGCTTTTAACAAAAAAAACAAATGCCATTTGATGTGATAGCCATCCCACAGTTTTAATTGATCGAATATTTGATCAGAATACTCCACTGGATAGATATAGTAGGGCAATTCTTGTTCATTTTGAGGCTCTATAAGTTGACAATCTGCTAACCAGTTGTGGACTAGAGCTAATAATTCTTCTTCTGACGGCATAATTGTTTCTTATGTAGATAGCTGGGTGATTAGCCCAGCTTGTAAGGTTAATTAATCAAAAGACCACAATGCAGTGGAGTCACCAAGTTGCTTAGGCCACCTATACCTTTCCTCAAGACTTAAAAGTTTTCCATCAACTAAAACCTTGGCTTTAAGTGCAGACAATACCATTTCATGATATTGCACAGGAATAATACAAATCGAATTAGCATTGTACGCATCAAGTGCATTTTCAGCGTAGACAAATTTATCTACTAACCACAAAGCCTCTATTAATTCATCATAATGTGGCAAATCATCATCAGAAAACTCACAATGTTCTACGAGAATTTGTTTAATTTTTCGCAAAAAACCATAAGTAAATTTGCAAAAATCTCCTTCTATTTTGCAGCTATTAGCCCATATAGAAACATCTAATATCACTAAATTTTGCTTTGGTGATATTGATAACATAAGCGATTCTCCTAAGATTGATAATTTTAGCTGGGGGTTAGCCCAGCTTGTAAAAGTTATATTTGTTCCAATAAATCAGATACTTTTTGATAGTATTCTGTTGAAATTAAACAAATATCTTCATTGTGCGATGCATTATTGTAAACATCAATTAACGCATTTACAATTTCTTTTGTTGATGCTAATACCCAAACATTTGATTTGATGCCGGTTAACTCTTGCATAAAAGGCATTAATGTTTTAGAAAATGCAACATAATCATTATTTTGCTTTGTAAATTCGCATTTTTCTAACCAGTGGCTTGCAAATGTACGCGCCATTGCATCAAGCGCATAAGCGGTATTATTCATGGGGTATTCTCCTAAGATTGATAGTTTTAGCTGGGTGATTAGCCCAGCTTGTAAAGTTATTAGAACGGCATCAAATCAGCATTTTCATCGTCAACAGTTTCTAGTTCATCATCAACCGTATTAACAATAGCTTGAGCCTTTTTGCCACCGGGCAAGGCAAATTCTAAATTGTCTTGGTGCAAATCCCTAAGCTGAGCACCAAAGCTAGTAGAAGCGCTAACAAGCATAGAATCAAGGCTCACCCCAAAATGCTTGACAGTTTTACCCTTGCTGTCAACTTCTTGAAATTTGCCCAGAGCAACGCTAGGAGTAGATAGGGTCTCAACAACAATCTGAGGACTGTTGGCGCCGGGCTTTTCCAAACCCAGTTTTAGGTCAATCACAATGCGAGCTCTGCCAGCCGGTGAGATTATAGAATGCGGTTTTTTGATGCTGGCAAAATAGGACTTTTCAAAATTGACATAAGTATCTACAATAGCTTGTCCAATTGCGTATCCTCCAGCGCCCTTTAATTTGAGTTGTAATGGTTTGCTGTGAAGAGGCTGATTTTTTTCATCAACAAACATCAAAAGGTATCGCGTGATTGAACGCCAGCTTTTTTGATCATCGGAGCTGAGACCTTTAATTAATTCGTGGTAATTGGTTGATGCTGAATTGGCAGAATCTCCAAAATACAGCCCTTCGTATCGCCAATTTCCATAAGAATTTTTTTTGTATGCTTCGGGACGTGAACGCTGAATTACAACAAACCTTGGCGATTTGGTTAGATACCCATGTGTTGGTTCATCGTCAACAAATTCTATATCAATATCATCCCAATTGTTATCAGGCTCAAATCCCACATCAGTGGCTTGCTCTTGCGCTAGGAAAAACCCCCAAGGTTTGTTGTCTTTTGCAATGTTTTTTAGTGAATCGTTTTTGACGTTCACTACCTGAACCCAAGGGCGGACTAGGGGCTGGGCGATTTCGTTTTCAAACTCGTTAAAGTTGCCAGTAGTGTTGCTCACGGTATTTGTTGCTCGTAATGTTATTTTTACTCTGTTGAGTAATTTTGATTCTAAAGGGTTGTTATCTCCCTTGTCAATAGGTATATGGATCACTTGGCTAATCGCTAGCTTATTGTACAATCAAGGTAAATCAATCAACACAAATAATGTCTCATGGAATTTATAACCACTAAAGCACTACTGTATCAAGCATTGAGCAAAGCTGCTGCCTTTGTTCCAGCCAATCCCAATAACCCAATTCTCAAAACAGTCCTGATTGAAGCAAAAGACAAACAAGTCACTTTTACAGGGTTTGACCTACAATCAGGATGCGTGGCACAATCTCAAGCCACTGTAGTTAAACCGGGCTCTGTAGCGATAAATAAGCAGATATTGAGCGATTTGATGAGCCGCCTCTCTGGAGATATCAGATTCCATGTGGATGAAAAATGTTTAACGACAATCACAGCTTCTACTGGCAGCTATCAAATTGCCGGAGGCAATTACAAAGACTATATAAGCCTGCCTGCTATCACGCCAGAAATCAAATTTGATATAGATCCCAAGTTGCTCAAGCAACTTATAAAATTTACTGGTTCTTTCTATACTAATGAGCCGAGTAAACAGATTCTCACTGGTGTTGATTTTAAATATTTATCTGAGCAGCAAAGTCTTGTAGCAGCCGCTACTGATAGTCACAAATTGGCTGTGCAAGCAAGCAGTTGTGATTCTGGGGAAAAAGCTTTTGAGGTAGTGATACCAGGAGCTAGCTTGCAAAAAATCAACCGACTACTAGAAGGCTCGGTGGTTTCTCTAGAGATAGATTCGGCATGGCTGCGCATAACCCTAGCTTCTGGAGATATTGTGATTACCAGAAAGCTTGAGGGAAATTATCCTCAATATGAGTCCCTAGTGCCTAAGAAATTTGAATTAGAATTTACAATCAACCGCAAGGAGCTATTGAGCTCACTAGAACGCGTGGCATTATTTTCTAATAAAAATATAGTTGAATTTAGTATTAGCCACAGGGAATTAGAGCTCAGCGCGAAAAATGAAGTTAACTCCAGTCAAGAAGTTATGGCAATTGAACCAGCTAAGGGCAATGGGCTGACTTCTTTGATTATCGCCTTCAATATCAAATATTTGATTGAGGCTATTCAATCTGTCAGTTCTGATTCAATACGAATTAAATTAAATCAGTCTACCAAGCCAGTAATTATCACTCCAGAGCAAGAAGAAGAAAACACCAATTCCTTAATTTTGATTATGCCAATAGACATTGTAAAATAATGAGCAAATTACCTAAACCAATTAAGCGCAAGATTACCCCGCCAGAGGATCATTTCTATCAGGCAATTGGCTTGATTCAAGGAGCAATCTCATACAGAATAGAGCAAAAAGACGGCAAGGATGTCTGTTTGTTTTACCTGCTTCTTGATAAAAAATACAAATTGTTTCTTAAGAACAATTGCCAGTATATGCAATCAAAGCTGTTGGATTTCATGGCAAGCCAGCAAGACCCATACTATCTAAAGCAAACCCTACCAGTATGGCTCAAAGTCTATCCTCAATATCATCCAGTGCGCAAGGAATATTATTTTAGATTGCTTTACTGGTATCCTACTCAGCCTCAAGAGCCAGAGGGGTTTTTGCTTAAAGGAGTCTGGCAAAATGTGCCGATCCTCAAAGGAAATTATTTTACAATTTACCGCAACGCTCAAGCTGAAGTTAAGCAGTTTTTTAAAAATAGTTACCTGCCGATTAGCTGGGATGAGCCAGCGTTTAGACCTAGCAAAAAGACCAAAATTAAAGCTAGCTTTACAGTAATCAAAGCTGATTTTGAGGATGGACAGTTGGTTCACAAAGCAACGATTTCAACTCATGAGCAGTTGCCAGCAAAGAAGGTGAAAGCCAAGCGTCAAGCGGTCTCTAATAGTATGTCAAGCAAACCTAAGCTAGTTAGTGTATAATTGATTTGGTGTTTGATTGGTATAATCGAGCGATCTCCTATTATTTCAAGAACCCTCCAAAAACTACAAATTGGTGGGTTTTGTTTTTGCGATAAAATAAAACTTGTGTATACCTCTTGGGGTATATCATCTTTTAAATAATGTTTTGAACCCTTTTGCCCAAGAGGGTTTTGTTTTAAATATGCTGCAAGTAATGGTTCTGGGCATTGGCACATCTGGCATTAATTTAAATTCTCAATCTTTAGCCTGCGCTCAGGTAGATTTTGCTGGCGAGGATAAGGTATTTGAGGTAAAGAAATTTAAACGGTTGGCTAATCTCACTGAGCTAAATAAAGTTTTTATTGAGCCTATAGATATTGGTCTGTATCGTAAAATTAATATAGTATTTAAAAGCAAAAAAATAGCTGACTTTTTTAAAGCAAATTACCGGCAAGATTTGCCAGCAAATTGTAAGGTTTTAAATCTAGAAGACAACAAGAATTACATTTTTGATCCTGCGGCTGCCTATGCTGTCTTAATTGAATCGCTATCTTGCCAGTACCTCAAACTAGACAAGCTATCCAAGACCGACAAGGAAATTTTAGAACGAGCCATAGTCAACCAGTCTGACGCAATCACGCAATCTTTGATAGTTGCCACTGCTAGACCTCCACGAATATATGATTTGGCTGTAGAAAAACCTGTAAATACTCCTAAAATTAATGATTTTATCTAGAGCGCAATGGCTGGCAACAGAGACAATTGAAGCGATAGCTCAAGATCTGCGCATTTGTATCAATCCTGATTTGTTTGAGCCTGTTGAGCCTCCAGAAGGAGCTATCTACAAAGACAAAATCTATCAAAAATTTAACAGCCAAAAACAGCTAAATATTTTTAGGCAGGTCTACCCCAAAGACGCATTGCAGATGGCAGCCAAGCTTTTATCAGATGACGAGAAAATCAAACTTAAGGAGCTACTGACAACGTGATTAACTGGGAATTTGCAGAGAGCGTAATAGAGCAAAATTTTCAAGCTGTGGTCGAATTGTTTGAGCAAGAGCAACTAGCCCAAATTGACCAGCAAAAATGGGGATGGCCCAACGATACCCACAGGCGCAACGGTTCTATAGTAGGTTCACCCAGGGATATAGTCGATACTGGAGAGCTGCGCGATAGCCTAAACGTATCTCGAGTATCTCCTACCGAGGTAGTCTATAGCTATCAGTGCGATCATGCGATCATAGTACATGAGGGCGCGACACTGGCAAGCGGTACGGTAATTCCAGCTAGACCTTGGGTTGATGCGGCCGCTGCCGAGTTGCACAAAGTGCTTTAAATTAATAGGAGATTTATGTATAGCAGCAGTCAAACGGCATTGGTGCGCAACTACTAACAGCATATATACTATTGCCCATAAAAAACCCCATAGGCATTCCTACCTATGAGCAAAAAAAAATCCCCCTTTCGGGGGAGGGCGAACCCCTAGGGATAATACTCCTCGCCATCTTCGTCGATCATGGGCGCGCTAAGGATATACGCATCCGCAGCGGCGGTATCAATAGCGGACAAACGCTTCCACTCGATCCACACGCGCACGGGAGTGCTCATAAGAGCAGACTCACGGGCTGCAAACTCCTCAAAAGAGGAGAAACCGGCCTCTGCCCACTCGGGCTGGCGGGAAGCGCGAAGCGCTTGAACGAACTCGGAAACGGACTGGGTGGACTGGGACATAACGAACCTCCTTATCGGGCTTATATATATATAATATGCGATATACCCTAGAAAATCAATAGGTATTTATACCTAATTTTGGGTATTTTTCTATAAACTTTCTTATATATTTCTAGATATTTTGAGATTTTACTTATATGTGTCGGTAATCGTATTGATAAACGTACGGATACCCGGGAAATACATAAGATATTTTGTCGATTTTGCCAGAAATTATCAGGAATTCGTATATATACTGTACGGGTATTTGTACGGGTTATCGTACCGGTAATCGTACCGACAAGGGAATATATAAGATATTCTGTCGATAGCAGCCGGATTCATCAGGTTTCCGTATGGATATTGTATTGATAATCGTATCGAGTGTCGTACCGGTAATCGTATTGAAATAGAATATATAAGATATTCTGTCGCCAGCAGCCGGATTTATCAGGTTTCCATATATCTTGTTTTATAGGCAAATATACTTAGTGTATTGATATCTGTACAATCTACTGTATGGATAATTGATCTGTAGTGCGTTTGTGTATAAGCACAAAAGAACCCACCGTTTGCAGGTACCTATTGCGACATAGCTGGGTGAGTTGTGTTGTGTATAGTATAGCTTAGTTCAGTTGGGCAAAAACACTGTGTATTGCGCTTTCTAGTTCGGGCCCGTCCTCGTAGCAATTGATCGGTCGCATTTGCCCGTTGCAATATCTTTCCTCTCTGGTATATGAAAGTCCAGTGTCTTTTACTAATTTGCCAATCCGCACCCTCTGACTGTGATCCAATTTGTAGCCTAGCTCTTCTGCTTTTTGCACTACTCCTACTAATCTAGGTGCGGTGGCTATTTGCCCAGGGATTTTAGTAGTAATCATCTCATCCCCAAGGCGATCTAGGAAAGCTTGCTTGAGTGCTGCTGGCATGGCAGTAGTGGTTATTACAGCCAGCGATTTGGCATAATCCACTACGTCTCTTACCGGTGGCAACTGCCTAGGGGTTTGAGGCTCAACTTGATAGCCTCCAGTTTGACGGATTGAGGGGAGCACTACTGCGGTAATCCATTTCTTAAAGGCTTTGGCTTCGGGTTTGCGAGATTTGAGAACGAGAGAATACATGCCGGATTCTGAAACCAAAACTGTTTCTCGTTGTTGACCTGCTATATACATTAGATATAGCAGCTTTTCGTCTTCATCTAATTTGGACACAACCTGACTGGTATTGAGAATGTCCAAAGCATTGCACACATCCTTGGCAACAAACCAAGGTTGTCCTTCAATAGACACTGTGCGGACTTGATTGGAGTTAAAATCAAAAGCTGTAAGATTGCTCATATATGGTTGTCGGTATGATTGATAACCTCAATAATATCAAGACCTAAAAACCCCAATTTTTACCAGAAATTACACAACAACCTGAGTTATTGACAATGCAAAAGCTAAGCTCATAATGATATCATCGTGCCTGCCAGCGATGGCTTGAAGCTTCCCATCGGTATTTCTAAAGCTTAGGAATTCCTCTATCACAACCCGGTCATTAGGGATTATAAGCTGCGTTTTTTCCAGTATTAGCAGTAGCCTGTTAATAAACACTGGCTTGGACACAGCAGTGGTTTTTACTGGCTCAATATTGGTATTGATGTTAGATTTTGTAAGCTGTTCAAAATAAATTTGTCCTCCGCTATTCACCTCAATTCCCACAGCTACAGGGTTATATTTTTGTATTAATTCGGTTAACTGGTAAATATGATAATCGTTAGTTTGCTTGCGTTTGCGATACATATCCACCAAATACAATTTATCCCCAGTGGATTTTAAAACAGTTGCCACGCAATAATCTAAGCCCAATAAGCTAGTATCAATGCCGATATAGTAAGACGCGTCGAGGTCTACTTCTTTTTCCCAGTTACCTGTATTGACAGTGCGTATTAAATCATTACTAAATATTATGGACTCGGCACTGGTAAACGACAAATTATATTCCTGCTCGATTACTTCCATCGGAGCGCCATACTGCTTTTGTAAATCCTCCAAATAAGTGGCTTTTTTGAGCTTAAATTTAGGATGATCTAACCAGTGAAGGACAAATTTGCACCAATTGTTTTTATCAGTCCAGTATTGGCAGGGTACCACTTCCTCAGCTTTGATTTTCTCGCAAAGCTCCAATATGTCCACGTTATCGTTATTGTTAGCCAGCTTGTCCCAATACCAGCCTGACTGCCCGTTAGGGGTAGAGAGGATGATAATTTTGGCACGGTCGCCCATCATCGTGGTACAGGGGATCGACGCTTTGTAGATTTCCTCTATTTCCTCCACAAATGCCGATTCGTCAAATAAAATGTCGGATACAGATTCTAGTCCCCTGGCGCCATTGGGAGTAGAGTTTCTAAAAAGGATTCTGCCACCGTTTTTAAATTCAATATCGGTCAGTGAGTCGGTTTTAGTTTCGCAGTACTGATACAAAAACTCAATAGTCCGCCTAAGTCTTTTAGCGATATTACTGGTATCAGATTGGGATTTGGAAAATACTACTGCTAGGTATCCGGGGTTGCTTAAAGCTTTGAATAGAAAATAGTTGATTATTGTTTCGGTGATTCCTAGCTGCCGAGTTTTGGTAATTACTGTAGTAGGATGAGTCTCAATTTGCTGTATTAACCTGACTTGATACTCATAGGGATCAAAAAATATAATCCCATCGCCAGAACGAATCTTGCAAATCTTGGCAAACTCTAGCCAAGTTGTGGGGATAGGTAACAAGTGAGATTTGTTGGCTTGCGAGGGACTGTTACGGTAAGTCCGATCTAGATAAACCCGTTGCCCCCAATCTTTAAGAGTTAGTTTCACCGGCAGCCCTGAGTTGTTTTTCTTTTTCTGCCAACAGCTCTTTAATACCAGTGAGCTCAGCTAGCAGGTTGATAGCCAGTTGGTTGTTTTCGGTCAGGGCTTGGGCTGCCTTGATACAATTTAAAGTATCGATTGGACGCTTAAAACCTAGATGGGTACCTCTATAAGCCTGATCAAATTGCTCGGCAAGATAGCCAACGCGCTCTGTATCAAGTTGGACTAGTTCTATTCGTTTTTTGATAATATCGAAAATTAATGCTGATTCGCGCTCGACTATTTCAGCAGCCTGAGCCCGTTTGAAGTCAATAGCTCGTTGTCTCCACTGGTAATCAGTGCAAACTTTTATCCATTCTCTAGGAATCTTTAGAGCGCTGAGAGACCCCGGTTTTTTGCCGGTAGATAGCAGATAATTATAATAAGCGCTTTGAAGAGAGTCGCTTTCATCTATCACCCCAGGCAGGTAATAGGCAATAAATTTTAAATACCAATCAAGTGGCTCCTTATCAAGCTGAGCCCAAGATTTATTTTCTTCTGGTAGCTTAGAGACCATCTTTGTAATAGTATTAAATATTATTAGTATACCTTGATTGAAAAATCTTTAAAATAGGTATTGACTTTCTGAAAAATATCGCATAAACTACAAAAAGTTAAAGATTAGGAGATTAGAAATGAACATCAATGTGGATTAAAATGCAAAAATCCGATAGGTTATGGTCTTGGGTAATTGGCAGCCAACCACGTTTGTGCACGTTAAACAAAATTAATCACCCAAGACAAGAATTAGAACCGGTGGAGGTTGGCGTAATACAAGCTGGAGATTTGCTTTATACGGCATTCAAATATGAAGTTACTCCAGAAATATTAAATCTTTATGCAATTCTAAAAAGCGTTGTCAACACACCAAAAGGAGAGGTCAAATTCTATACGACGTTGCCAGAAGACAACGAAACAACCTTGCTGGGAAACACAAAATTTTATTGGTGGACAGTCAATCCAATTGGTGAGGTTTTAGACGTGTGTTTAGTTTGTGGTTACGATCCTGAAGAAAGAAGCCAATGGTGCAATCAAGTAGTTAAAAACTTTGCATATAATTAAAATTTATTGCTAACAAAATATACTTACAACCCCAATTTTTCTGGGGTTTTTTGCTGTTTAAGCTTATTGATAAAATTGAACAGAAATCAATCAAATTTGTGGAGAGCTATGGCAATTTCAATAGATTATTTGCGCTTGCCGCATTGTCCAGGGAAGCAACTAATCAAGCACAATCCTACTGATGTTGGTTTTGATATTTACCTGACCCATGACACTTGGGTCTATCCCTATAGCCAAATTCCCTACGACAATGAGCGGGACGAGTATCGCGTACCATTACAGCCTACTGGAGTGATATTAGCCCCTCCAACTACTGATCACTGGTTTGGGCTTTACCCTAGGAGCTCCACAATAAAAAAGGGAGTTGCGCTAGCTAATACAGTAGGCATTATCGACCCCACTTACACTGGAGAGCTACTGCTGGCTTTATATAGTTTGCACAAGCCAATTCTGCTCAAAGCTGAAAAAGCTATAGCTCAACTAGTAATACATCACAACATCACTACAGAATTTAACCTAATTGAAAATGACCCCAGATTTAACAAACGTGGCGGATTCGGATCAACAGATAGTAAATCAAACCTACCGTCCGCTATACCAGGGTAATCAGGTAATTTGCGGACATGGCTCTATTGTGGTAGTAACTGGATGGACGCCAGCGGCAATAATAGCCAAGCAACTTGACCCGGACTATTACGCTGCTATTGGTAATTTGTATAGCCCTACTCGCGGTCTATCTCCACTATTGCGCAATATCCTAGCCAATCCCTATATCACTCATATTTTGTGTGTGGGATGCACCAAAGAGGATGTTAATGCCGGTGGGGTTCAAGCTTTGTATGATTTTTTTGTTAAGGGTTTTGAAGAAGGATCTAGCGATCTTGGTAAGCCCTGCTGGGTAGTGAATTCTCAAGTCCGGGCTTATATTGATATTGAAATTCCTAGTGAAGCTTTAGAGGATATCAGGCAGAACGTGAGTTGCATACTCAATTACAGCGTGGAAGCTTGTGTCACAAGAACATTTGTTGTTAACAATGCTATCACCAAAATCAAAACTCACTGGGCTTATCCTAGAGCGTATCCTGAGACTGAGTTTGTTCCTAGTAAGGTTTTACCAGCTTCTCCATTTGCTCACAGAATTGAGACAAAAACCATAGCTCAAGCTTGGGTTAAAATTCTCCACAGGATAACGACTTCTGGATTAATCCGAGAAAGTAGTTACGGGTTGTGGCGTGAGTTGATAGATTTGGTTGTAGTGATTACAGAAGAGCCAGATGGGTTAGAGTTTGCTGATTACTTGCCAATTGCTCCAGAGTTTTTTCAAAACTATCTAGCTGAATTTTCAGACCCTGCTAATCTTGGGGATGTGAGCTATACTTACGGGCAAAGGATCAGGTCACATTTTGGCGTGGATCAGGTTGAGCAGGTGATTGAAAAATTAAACGCTGACGCTAAAAGTGGAGGAGATTTCAATTGCTCTAATGCTGCGATTTCCTTGTGGGATCCAACAATTGACGGCAAGCAAACCAAGAATACGCCTTGTCTAAATCACCTTTGGTTTAGAGTTGTTCAGGGGAAATTAACCTTGACTGCCACTTTCAGAAGTAACGACATGTACAGCGCTTGGGTAGCCAATACCATGGCGCTTAGATGCCTTCAGATTGAGGTAGCCCAAAAGCTTGATATATCGGCAGGGGAATTGATTACAATTAGCCAGAGCGCCCATATTTACCAAGACGATTGGCACGATGCCCAAGCAATTGTAAAGAGGCAATACAGGAAATTATGCAAGCCCAATTTTGCAGATCCTGTGGGTAGCTTTATTGTTGAGTTCAATCTGCAAGAAATCATAGTGCACCAAACAACTGCTGGCAATGGCGAACTTCTCAATACTTACCGTGGTAAATTGCCATTGACGATTGTCAGAGAGATAGCAGCAGATAACCCTACAATTGCTCCAGACCATTTAGGATATTTGGGCATCGAGCTAGAAAAAGCTTATACATTAAACCGCGCGTACGAACAAGATAAAGAACTAAAAGAAGCATATAGATTAGGCTACAAGTACAAACAGGATAAATAAAGGAACATATGAGACATTTAATGCTACCTAATGAATATTTTGCTGATATTGCAAACGGCAAAAAAACTTCAATTTTACAAAAGCCAACAGGGGACAGTATGTGGTTTTCAGTAAATAGTGTAATAAGATTTTGTCCAAAAACTCGTGTTGGTATCGATCCTTTTTGTAAGTATTTAGACGTTGTAGTTACTAATCTAAAAATGGTGGAATTAACTAAAATAGGGGATGAAGATGTTGCAAGCGGAAATTTTAATAATTTAGGGGAATTACATAAGGATATTTTCAATAGATATCCAGATATTTATTTTTTTTTAGAACCAAAAGAAAAGGATTTTTATTTAAAGCTTTGGAAAGATATAAAAAAAGAAAAAGCTTGTCCAAAGTTTTTTCTACTAATAAACTTTAGAAGATTAGGGCATATAGATTAGGCTACAAGTACAAACAGGATAAATAAAGGAACATATGTTAACCGAAAAATATATAACAATAATTATTAAAACTAATTTAAATTATGAAGATATTGAATTAAAACAAAGTCAATTTATAGAAAATTTAAGTTATATTATTGGCAGCGTCGATATTGATAAACTTACCGCTTGTAACCATAAAAACTGCATATCTTGGGTATTTACTATACCTTTAACTGCTGCAATGAGACTTTTTCAATCTGAACATCTTAAAAAGTCTGGAAAAAAACCAGAGTCTAGGACAGTTCATGATATGAATTTTTTTATAGATAATTTTAAAATAAATTCTATTAATTGCGCTGTTTATCCTAAAGAAGTTTTCCTAACAACTGAAAGTGTAATTAAATATTTTAAAGATTTTATATAAAAATTTAAAATTAAATTACCTAACGTCTAGTCCGCGCTCAAATCGCAACCTGCGAAGTAAATTTCCGTGACAAGCTTGAGTTCCAAATTTGCTTAATCGGTAAAACATAATCTTGTCATCATCTGGTTCGGATTTTAAAGTTAAATCAATAACTTCTAGTACTTCCGTCCAGATAACAGTTTTCATATTATGTTCGATCAAGTATTTTAGGGTTCCTGAAAATTTATTACAAGGTTTTACCCAGTGGTGCTCTGGGTAGCTCCAATAAAAACTAGCTTTTTCAAAAAACTCTGTTTTTTCTGGAGTAATCCCACTGATAATAGTAATTGCGGTCAATTTAGATAATGTCAAAACAGGGCTATTCAAAGCTTACCTGAGCCTCCGGTATTAATTTGCTTTTCTTATCACAAAACGAAGCCACAGCGCAATATTTGCATTCATGGCAAGATGGGCTAGCTGGTGGTAATTCGGATTGCGTTGCAGTTTTTAACAGCCTAGTAACAAAACGTTTCCATTTGGTAGAAATAGAATTTGGATAAACCTCAAAACTATGGTCAGGATAGACTATTAGTCCGCTTGGTATAGTTTTAATTCCGTGAAGCGTCACAGTAGGAATTGTGCACATATACAATTGCACTTGTGCTATGTCTTTGGCTCTGGGTTTACCAGTTTTTATATCTACCACCAAATATTTGTCAAACATTTTGGCTACAATATCTGGTTTGCAGGCAAGAATGACCCCAGATTCAGTGTTGACTCTGTACTCGTTTTCATGCTCCCTAAAAACGTCATAGCCCTGCTCTGTAAGTTCACGTGCGCTCTGGTCAAGCAGAGTATTGTGTTTGATTTTGTAAGCCTCCAAATTAAAATCCGATTGACGCTTGGGGAGGAAATAGTTTGATTTAAAATACATCGCTAGCTGACATTGATTATCTCCAGCTAAATAGCTGCTAATCCAACTGGGGTGAACAAAAGGATATTGGCGTTTGGGTATATCTTGCATTACAGTTTATCTAAAGCCTCCAGCCATTTTTCTATATTTATCTGAAGCTTTTTATCGCTGACTTGGCGCCAATGTTCACCTCGTTTAAACGGGCTATGTCCTGGAAAGTTTTTAGCCTTGCGGATTTGCAAATAGAATAAATGTTGCTTGATCCCTGATAATTGCGCAGCAGTTGCCACGTCGATCCATTGTACTTGTATTGTAAAACTTTTCATTTATTGGTGTATTTGATTGATATCCTAAAAAATATCACAATCAAAAAAACTGCAAAAAATGGACAAAAAGCTGACAGAGGAACTGATAAAAATCAACCTGCGATTAAGCAAAATCAAATTAAGAATTAAAAATAATCGAGTATATCTGAGGGGCACTTTACCGCCTAAACCCAATGAGGGAGTATTACCTCGACAATATGAGCTAAGCACTGGTTTAGCTGCCAACCCACAGGGATTAAAAATAGCTCTAGCTAGAGCTCAAGAGATTGAATCTAGGTTAGTGCTCAATCAATTTAGCTGGGGTGATTACCTGCAAAACGGCATACTAGGCACTAAGCCAGCGTCTCAATGGATTGCAGAATTTGAAGAACATTACTGGCTTACTCATCAAAAAAACATTAAACGAGAGTATGTTTACGGGATTAGTTATGGGAACGCATTTAGTCGACTTGCTCCAGATGAGCCCTTAAGCGAAAAAGCCATAATTCCAATTATTAGCGCTTATCAGGTAGATGCTCCTAGGCGTGATATGCTGCTCAATTACTATATTCAATTGTTCAAATTTGCTGGCATAGCAAACACTTTACACCAATTAAAAGTGAGTTGGAAAGTGAAAGTCAAACGAGAACTTCCCAGTGATTTAGAACTAATTGATTTTGTCGATTCAGTCAAGGAGGATTACAGGTGGATTTTTGGCACACTTGCAGCCTATGGTTTACGCAGTCATGAGTTAATAGAATTAGATCTTTCCAGAGCGCATATAGAGCCTTATGTTGTGAAGGTAAGCGACAATACAAAAACTGGCGCTCGGTTAGTTTATCCTGTACCTGGGGATTGGGTAAATCGCTGGAAATTATACGAAAAGCATGATCCGATATACAAAACACGATTTATTAACTACGATTACGGCACTAGAATATACAAACTCTTTCTAAGAGAAACAAAACGACTTAAAATAAGGACAATGAGTCCATATCATTTTAGAGACGCGTATGCGGTGCGTTGCTCTTTATTGGGAGTAGATGCCGCTATTGCCTCAAAGTGGATGGGGCACAGCTTAAAAATTCACTGGGAATCCTATTTAAGATTCTTTGATGAAAGCCATCATAATCAAGCTTGGATGGAGATGAACAAGAATATTAAATCAAAATCTAAAAAGGGGCTTTAATACCAGCCCCAACATCAATCAAAACAACCAAACAAATTTACTATAACACGAGTAAACTTATTGATTTTTTGATTGATTCCACAGCAAGTTGATTGATTTTTGAAAAAATAGAGTTAGGGAAGGTTTAGGGAAGATGGTTTTAAGGGTATTGGTGTGTAAGGCTTTGAGGCATTTGTCTTAATTTACTCACAATTCATCAACAAAACATCTTCAACCTTCCCTAATCCGTTGAAACCTAGCTGGAAAGCTTATTTTGGTATTGACACAATTTTGTCTACTACTCAAAATATCAATCTATTTAATTTAGTTTAGGGAAAATTTAGGGAAATGTTTGCAATCAAATTAGAACACGTGATCACAGGTGCAACTATCTGGGTTGAAGTAACTCAAGAGGAAGAAATGCTCACAGCAATAGAGCGACCTAAGCAAGAATATCAAATCATAGAGCATACGTTCCCAGTGACAATTGATGCTCACGAAGATTTTGCAACTCTAGTAGCAATTGATAGGGAAATCGATATTTGGGGTGGCGACGCGTTTCGCTCTGCTGCTCTCCTGTGCAATAGGAATCTGGAGGCAACACTAGAGCTATTGGAGTTCAGGCAAGCTTTGCTAAATAAAGCATGCTAACCGCCAATTTCTGGTGGTTGCGAACCTAAAAAGGACTCTAGTAAGCTAGGGTCTTTTTTTACTACTTGATCAAATTTGTCCAGTTGGGATAACCACTCTCCAAAAAAAGCGATCCTCATTTCCCAAGGAAGCGCAGTTAGGATTTTATCCAACTGGGTAGTCTTAATCTCGGTAAGCTTGGCTTTCTTGAGCATCGAGATTAGATTGGCGCTTTGGCGTGAAGCATCTGCTATCTGCTTGCCAGAAAAGTAAGTGCAGTGATTAAGCTGACTGCCCAAAATAACTGCTGAATTGGGATGCCCACCGTTGTCTCGAAAAAAACCCACTAGCTGGCTAAAGTTTTTGACCTCAATTTGATTGAGCATGATTATTCTCCTATTTGTTGCCGTAATTACAATTTTAATTATTTTTGTTTGGAAGTAAAGCAAATCGCCTCACAGTCCAATTTTATTCTAGACCAATGTGTACATACTAGCGAACGTATGGATCAATTAATTTGTGTATTAGCTGGGGTTATCTTCACAACGTCTTCACAGTCTTCACGCGTCTTCACTTCGTTCTGTGAAGAGCTGCAATCCATACAAGGTAAGCTTTTTAGGACTTTTTAAAGTCATCTTCACGCTCTTCACAGAAAAATAAAAATACTCTTACACGTAGGGGCTTTATGTATTTTTCTGATTTCCTTTTTTATTCTTATATATATATATTTTCTTGTGAAGATAGTGAAGAGTAAAGTAAAAGAGAATTAAAAGCCTTGCCTAGAGCGAGTTTTCCATCTTCACAAATCGAGGTGAAGACGCGTGAAGACTGTGAAGATGCTGTGAAGACCAATTGGATAGACACAAAAAAACCGAGGTGGTAGCCCCCGGGATTAATATTGTGATTGGAGTATAATTACTTTAGTTCAAGAATATCTGTTATGTCACATTCTAGGTAAGCACAAAGTTTTTCTAGGACTTCAAAAGTCACTCCTTTAATTTTGTTTTGAGAGAGACGGTTAATAGTTCCATATGCCACGCCAGAGTTTTTAGCTAATTCCTCTTGGGTAAGATCTCGTTGCGCTAGCAATACCCTAATTTTGGTATGTATCCTTTTCATTAACTTTTGTAACAATATTTGTTTAAACTATTGCATTTATTATGCAAGCTCTTGTATATTTATTACAGTAACCTACATTCAATACTACCATGCCTACTTTACTAAAAGTCAAACCCGCGTCTAATACAGTTGTTCATGTTAAAGCTTTTACCCCTAGTTTTATTTGTGGAGTCAGATTAAATTCCACTACTGAAGTGCACCTCGGGATATTTGAAAAGCAGTATTGCCTCTTTTTCAACAATGATGAGCCAGTGTTAATTAAACGTTACGTTTTCCCCCGTGGCTTTGAATTTGCCAAGGCTAGAGAAATTTTTGTTGAGTTTGCCCAAGCTCTTCAAGTCAAACCTTATCTGCTTGAGTATGCGCTTAGAGGCATGTCTCTAGAAAAAGCTCAGGCTCAATATGATGCAGAGCGGGTTTAATGTTTTTTGCCCATCTCCCAAGGTGGGCCTTTTTTTTTGCTCTGTAATAGAGTAAGATTTTTACTACAGTGAATTATTTCTGTAAAGCCTAATTATTTTTAAACATGTTTTTAGAGGGATCGCAGCTAGAATTACTCAACCTTGGCTCAAGGTTTATCCCCGTACAGGGCAATAAAACACCTTGTGAAGGAGGATGGCAGAATTCTGGCTATACGCTAGAGAGATTTATTGAGCTTTATCAGAGCAACGGATTTAAAACTTACAGAAAAGTTGAGGCAATTGGAGTAGTCTTAGGAACTGGTCTGATTGCTATTGATTTGGACGGTGAAAGCGCTTTTGCTAAAGCTTGCGAGATATCCGGTCTAAATGAGCCATTAGCACATACAGTTTCTTTTAGTAGTGGTAAGCCTCATCGCAGGCAACTGCTTTATAAATACCCCGAAGAAATAAAAATATCTTCTAAACAAATTTCTTGCGCACCAGAAGAATTATTAGAATTTCGTTTAAAGGGAATGCAATCGGTTATCGCTGGCAAGCATCCCCACACAGGTAGATATCGATGGGTTGATGGATGCTCACCTAGTGAAGCATCTATTGCTGATTGCCCCCAGTGGATAATAGATTTTTTATTAAGTTTTAACAGCGCTCCAACTGATCCAGTGAGCAAACCTAGCCTAGCTTCTCAAGTTTACGCAGTAGGGGCAATCCCTCTATCTAAGCTGATTTCCAAAAAGCACCAAGAAATTATCAATAGCGGGGTTGGGGAAGGTGGACGCAACAATGGTTTAGCTGCTCTTGCCAGAGATTTGATTGGAGCAGAAAACCGAGCTCAAAGCCAAGGGGTCGATTATACCGAGAGCGCTAGAGAATTATTTCATATTGCCAGTTTGAGGTGTAACCCTCCATTACCTCAAATGGAGCTCAAAACTATTTGGCGCTCTGCCGAAAAAGGAGATCCTAATTCTTGCTTAGATAGTGAGGCTTGGGATAATGTGCTGAGCGCGTGGACTCGCAAGCAGATGGCTCCAGCTCACAAGGTAGCCACTGTGCAAGTAGCCACAGTCTCAGGAGAAATCAGAGAGGAAACCTTTCCAATTGAGCCTCACGGTTTTGTGGTAGTCGACGGACGAATTGGCAGAATTGAAGATAAATTAGAGCCTAAATACACCCTCGAATCAGACGGATCGAGAACTCCAGAGCTTGACGCCAAAAACAAAATCAAGAAGATTTTAGTCCAGAAGTTCAAGCCTTATACCAATTTTACTTTTGATGTAGTTGATATTTTGGATGACGAATACTCCCAAAACCCCGGACTACTGGTAGAAATCCAAGAGGTGGAAAATCCAAAAAAAGCAAGGGTGCTGATTAGAGATACCTCAATGCACCGATTGGCTGATTTGACCAGGGCTTTTTCTTCAGGCTACGGTTCAACCCTGATGAATAACCTCAAGCTGGATCAGCTAAGTGAATTGATTGCAGCCAAGAAGGAGGACTATATAAAAAATGGAGGTAAGCGCCATATCCTTTCAGCTTGCCGGGGTCAACAGCCCAGAAGCTCAGATGGCAAAGAGGGTTACTGGGTATTTGAAGATATTCAATTTACTCCAGAAGGTGAAGTCTGTAGCTCTGAGCGTTCAGGCGTAATTTTTAACAAAACCTACGGAGAAGGAGATGAGATTCCTAACCCTAAAATCCTGCCACCAAATCCTGATATTTTGGGCAAGGTGCTTAGGGCAATGCGTAGAGCACTAAGGGAGCAGAACGTTTACCCAGCTCTGTTTCTAGTAGCCTCTCAGGTGATGGGTTTGCATTACCAGAAAATCCATCGCGCGCGCGGGCATGTGCCCATGACTAACGCAATTGGCGATAGCGGTGGCGGTAAATCCACAGCCTCCAAAGTTGCCAGAGCTTTACTCGGATTGCACAAAACCGGGTCTGCTGGGGATTGCAGCGATAGCGCCCTATTTGAAAACCTGAAATACTTGGGCGGTCTCTCCTACACAATTGAAGATCCCAAAAAAGATCCAGCATTTGACGAGACTACTAAAAAGATCTACGACGGTGAGGCAAGGGTCAAAAGGGGCAACTATCAAAAGCCTTTGAGCTCGATCATTGTTACCAGTAACCACGCCATTGGACGTGATGGTGCGGCGATAATGACGCGCTTCAACAGGATTCCTTTTTTTAGAGATGCCGAGATTGGTAAAGATCAAAGTGATTTTGACGATCTCACCATGGATCTGCTAGACCAAGCCAGTGGCGCGTTTCAACTGCTGCTTAAATTTGGTTACGACAATACTCAGGTCGAAACCATACGACAAAGAATTGACAAGTTTCTACCACAGGCTCACAGAAGGATTAGTCCAAACCTTTCTATCTTGACTTTTTACGCTCTCAAATTAGCTCCTTATGCTGGGCTATCTGAAGAGCAAATTATGAACTATGTTAGTACTGTATTGTGTCGCGTGGCAAACGACCAAGATAGCGGCAAATCTTCACTGCAAGATTTTGTGGAGAAACTGAGGGACTTGGAATCTCGTTCATTAATTGGCCCGTGGAATTACCGTGAGATTCAAAAACAAAATGGGCAGAGGATAGCAGCAATCAAGCTCCAATCGGTCTGGCCCATTTTTGAGCGTATTTATCAGGTGCAATACGACGTTCAGCAAATCAAGGCAGACAACGAGCAGAATAACGGTCGCAACGATGGCTGGCAACTGCTAGCCACTAGCCAAAGGGAGTTTCAGGCTTGGGAGGTAAACAACCTTAACCCTGATAGTAATCAGAAGCTCTATCAATCCAAAAATACTAGATGTATTGAAATCAGGCTAGATAAATTTGATATTTCTCCAGAACCCTTTGAGCAGGATGATCCTGCCGAAAATCTGGAGATACCTTTTAGCACTCGTTATGAACAAAATATCAACGCTGAGCCAAAAATGCCTAAACCCGTAGAACCAATAGATAGCCTGCCAGAGATAGTCAATCCTGAGCCGGATATTACTTTGCCGGAAATACCCAAACCCGAGCCTTCAAATGCTCAAGCCATTGAGCATGAAATTGATGACGACTTGGTAGGAGAAATTATTGATGAGCTCGAGGCTATCCGATCTAGCGGTCGTTATGGTGAATTACTAACTAAGTACAAAGACAATAAAGCTGAGTTTAACCTAGCGTGGCATCACAGCGCTAAAGAAGTGCAAGATCGAATACTAGCACTAGACCTAGGTGAGATATCCGCAATTAAAGAATTTAGACCGATTATCCCAAGACCCCCCTGGCTTGATTGGGAGTCGGGGCAATTGGTGATTTATCGCGGTCGTACCTACTGGTTAGTTGGAGTTGCCGGTGCTGATTGCGAAATTCCCAGTCTCAGGGGGAAAAACGCAGTTGAAATCTTGCCAGTAAATGGCAAAGCTATTAGTCAATTTGTAGAAATATTGGAGGTGCGGTCATGGTTGCCAAACAGCGCAGCAGCGTAAAAACACATTTATTACTAGAGCCAACCATAGCTCAAATGGTGGCTTATCTTGAGAAAACCTACGGGCATGAAGCGCCAGGCATTGGAGAGAGATATCTGCAAGTGATGTCTACCCCTCCAGCAAAACTTAGCAATCTTGGTTTGCCTACTTTTACCCCTGGCAAACCTTGCCCAGATTGCCAAAGTACCCACACACGTAAGCATACTGAGACAACCGCGGGAAACCCTAGGATGTACTGTCATGATTGCAAAAAATATATTACGGAAGAAAAGCCAAAGCATGCAGTAAAACCTGCAATACAATGCCCAAAATGCTCCAATCACAATACTAAATCAAACGGCAAAAATTCCATATATTGCAAAGATTGTAATAAGTACAATTACAAGGATCCCAGCAAACATAAATCTAAAACCACACTGCAATGTCCAAAATGCAATAGTCACAATACCCGATTTGACGGTCGAATACAAATCTATTGCAAAGATTGCAATACTCATAGTCAAAGGAACCCCAGCCGGATTAAACCTAAAATACAATGTCCAAAATGCACTAGTCACAATACCAGACTTATAAATAAAGATCAAATCCATTGCAGGGATTGCAATAAGTATAGCCACAAGGATCCCAGCAAAATTAAATCTTCAACTGCCCTACAATGCTCAAAGTGTTTTAGCCACAATACCAAATCACACGGCAAAGATTACATGTACTGCAAAAATTGCAATATGTATAGCCACAAGGATCCCAGCAAACTCAAATTTAATATTAAAGCGCAATGTCCAAAATGCTCAGGATTCGAAACTGCATCTCGCGGCAAATTAAACATTTTTTGCTTTAATTGCGAGCAATATGTGCGAAGAAATTACACAAAAAAATTACCATTGAAACTAGATTAAATATGTTTGCAGTACAACAGAGTTTGATATTTGAATCAGTTGCTCCTAAAAAAACCAAAAAACCTAGAGTTCCAAAAAGTCAAATTAATTATGAATTGCTGCTCAAAAAAGCAGCTCCTAGCCAAATCAAAGAAGCTCAAAGGCTTAACAAGTTATATGGCGCTCAAGACCCCAAGATTGCCCAAAGATACCTCTATACAGTTATTACCAGAAAAGCTCTGCCCGTTAAAGAGAAACCCATGGATAACAATCCTTGGGATTGCAACGAATTGCTGGAGGATTTGCCCAAAAATTGGCAGCAGATAGTCTGTGATTTTGTGCAAAACAAATCATATATCACTGCTCAAAAAATACTAAATCATCTTGTGCCAAACAACAATGAATATTACGAAACCCTAGAAAAAGGCGAAGAACCTGTACCCTTGGTAGACCCATGGGATAAGCAAAGAGTGCTAGAAATGATTGACCAATATCTCAAGCAAATCAACTGGCCCGATGAGCAAATATTTAAGGAATTAAAATCCACCGGGTTTTATCGTAAATATTTGAAATATACAGGCGAAAAGCTAAATGAGCAGGCAAGATACAATAGCTTGTTATCACCTAAAAATATTGTTGATCATGCCCAGCAATTTGAAGCAATTGATGCTACTGCAATTATTAGCTTTTATCAGCTTGATATTGAGCCTCAAGCAATTGATTATGTAATCAGAATACTAAGGTTTTCTGATTTTCTGGTACATACCAAATATGCCGATTCAAGGCTTGATAAATATACTTATCTTTTTAGACAGCAATATGACTAAAACAGTACTTCATCGTAACGGAACAATCACGCAATTCGACATCACCAAAATCAGACAAGTAGTGGAGTGGGCTTGCGATGGTTTGACCAATCCACTAGAGCTTGAATCTCTTTTTAGTGCCAAGCAAGAAAATCAAATCACTACTATTAAAATCCAGGGGGATTTAATAGCACACGCGCTAGAGCTGACTACTCCACAAGAAGCTAAATGGCGCTATGTTGCCGGCAGATTGCTAATTTGGGATTTGTGGAAAACCATTAGAGCCAATAGGTTTTATGACCAAGGCGACGTCTACAATACCAGCGCTAAAGCCATACGCTCCAAGCTTGCCAAGGGTATTTACAATCAAGAGCTTTTACAGGTTTACACCTTAGAAGAAATTGAACTTTCCACCAATTGGATAGACCCGGATTTGGACAAAGATTACGATTATGCCGGAGCAAAACTGCTAACTACTCGCTACTTAATAAAAGACGAATTACCCCAAGAATGTTTTTTAGTCAGCGCTCTTTTACTAGCAGCTAAACATGAGGGAGACAAGTTAGCTTTTGCTAAGGAAGTTTACCAGCTAATCGCTCTAAGAAAAATCTCTTTAGCTACTCCAATGTTGGCTAATTTGAGACTGCCAAACCCATCAGTAACTAGCTGCTTTATTTTGGATACTGAGGATAATTTAGAGCATATTAGCCAAACTTGGGCGCAGGCTGCATCCATATCCAAGCGTGGCGGTGGGATAGGAATCAGATTAAGCAAAATCAGAGCCACCGGCGCTACAGTTGCTGGCAGAGCTAACAGCTCTGGTGGGGTTGTACCTTGGGTAAAAATTCTTAACGATATTGCCCAGGCAGTCAACCAAGGTGGTAAAAGAGCAGGCGCGGTTACGGTAGCTTTAGATATTTGGCACCTAGATGTGCCAGCTTTTCTAGAGATGCAATCCGAGCACGGAGACCAAAGGCTCAAGGCTTTTGATATTTTCCCTCAGCTAGTAATACCCGATGCGTTCATGAACCGGGTGCGCTTTAATGCAAATTGGTACTTAGTAGATCCTTTTGAGGTCAAGCAAAAGCTTAATCTAGATTTGCCACAGATTTGGGGTGATGATTTCACCTCAGCTTACACCTTGGTAGAAAAGGCAATTGCGGATGGAAAAATCACACTCTACAAGAAAGTAAATGCCAAAGATTTGTTCAAGCAAATTATGCGCACCCAGATAGAAACTGGATTGCCCTACTTGGCTTTCAAAGACACAATAAACCAAGCAAATCCTAATCAACACGCTGGGCTAATTCCCTGTGTCAATCTTTGCACAGAAAGCTTTAGCAACGTCTCTGCAACTGAGGCGCATTGTTGCGATTTAATCAGTCTCAATCTTGCCAATATAGCTGATAGTGAATTGGAGAGAATTACTGGCATTTGCGTAGAGCTTCTAGACAATAGCCTAGAGCTTGGCAATCCCCCAATAGATATAGCTCAAGCTCATCACAGCAAATACAGAGTATTAGGCTTAGGTGCCATGGGACTGGCTGATTGGTTAGCAATACGTCGCTACTCTTACAAGGATAACCAACAGGAAATACAAGATTTGTTTAGGTCAATTTTGTATAGTGCCACTAAAGCTTCCGTTAAACTAGCTAAGCTCAGAGGAGCATATCCTGCTTATAAAGGCTCACTCTGGAGCAAAGGACTTATTAATAGCAGAACACTCAATTGGCATAAAAATCAAACTAATTCCCTAGAGGAAAAAGCTAAATGGGAAAGACTATTTGAGGAGCTTAAATTGTTTGGCATTAGAAACAGCCAGCTTTTGGCAATAGCTCCCAATACTAGTAGTAGTTTAATTCAAGGATGTACAGCTTCAATTTTGCCAGTGTATAGCAAGTTTTTCTACGATAAAGCCAAAGGTTCAGCGCCAATTGCACCGCCATTTTATGACCAAGCGCTTTGGTATTATGAAGAAAATTCACAATTAGACCAAAAGGTAATAGTAAAAACCGTGGCATATATTCAGCAATATATCGACGCTGGAATCTCTATGGAACTGCTTTTTAACCTCAATAAGGTTGATGCTAAGCACATATTTGAGACGCTATTTCTTGCCTGGGAATTTGGAGTAAAAGCGGTATATTATGTGCGAACAATTCAAAAAGATGATTTCACCCCAGATTGTAGTTTTTGTGCAAATTAAGGAGAATTAAAATGGGCTGGTGGTTTTTGTTTGGAATTGGTTTGGGATGGGTAATTGGTTTTCTATTTGGAGTTTGTTACTTAAGCTTTCGAATAGCAGGTATTAAAGACAAAACACTAAGATTGGAAATTATCTCTAATTTTGGTTCTATTGTTACAAAAATAAATGATTATTACGAACGCAAATGACTTTTTTAATTTTTAGCCTGAGTGCTATTTTGTGGTTTGCTATAGGGTTTCTGTTCAAATATTACCTAGACCGACAGCAAATACAAATATTCAACGCATTAAAAAAAATTGACAACAGCAGCGACGATGATGACCCGGAAATTGGGCAAGAGTTGCTAACAATTATGCAAGATATTGTCAATAGCTGCGCTGATTTACTAGAAAATGTCGAATCACTGGAGCAAAATGGCGATATCTATAATTACAAAATTCCCAGCAAATATATTACAAAGCTGGATGAGTTGTATGCCAATTTAGATATGCTTGCAGAAGAAAATTGATTTAGGAGATACAACAATGTTTCATTTTATCCGTACCAATCACGATGATCAATCTCAAAGAAAATTAAAATCCGATCCAAGAGTAATCTGTGAACTTTTAGGTGAAATTACTAATGCCTCTGGTAATCTTTTACGCAAAACAAGGCTATTAAAGAAAAAAGAAAATTATTCTTATTGCAAAATCCCCAGTGAATGTATTGAAGAACTATTAAATTTATTTCAACAACTGGAGAAGTTAGAGTAATGATACTTACTGCCACCAATCAAGACGATCAAAATAAAAAACAATTAATTTATGAAAGAAGATTAATTTGTATATGCAATATTATCCATACTTGCAACGAAATGTTTCCTCGCTTAGAATTACTGAAAGACCAAGATGGTTTTAAAGTACCTTCTGAGTACATTCAAAGATTACTTGATGCAGCCAATGAATTTGAGTATTTAAGTCAACAAACATGACACTTACTGCCACCATTTCTCCGGCAACTATTGCCCAGCACGATACGGAAATTATCAATTTTTTACATTGGTTTTTGTTCAATATTGACCCGGACGATACATATCCCAGTAAAAAATATGTACTTGTTAAGTTTGATATTATCGCTGGGCTAGAAACTCTTTTGAAAGCAAAATATCATCCAAGCCCAGAGGGACAATTGACCTTAGACGCGCTCAGATTGTATCAAGATAAATTGATGGATTTACCTGATGACGTTGCTTTCTATAGTGAGTCTGGGGATAAATTACTAGAAGTGTTTTATTACAACCAAGCTAAGTCTATATGCGCAGATTTAATTAACAATCATCCCAAAAGGAGGCTGTATGTTTAAAAATATTCCATATCCACAAGTACCAACGCTGGAACAATCCCTACAAATTGAGATATTTTGCCAAGAAATGAAGACTTATCCTGTTAATAAAATCATTGAAACCATCCTTGAAAATCACAAATTGTATCACCAAAATTTGATGCAAATTGAGGATAAACACGCTGTATCTTACGAAAGGCAATTTAGCTTAATTGCACTAGAAAAGATTTTGCCTAGTTGCTCCCAAGAATTGTTAATTGCAATGGCTAAAGACGCATTGTGGTATCAAACCACAAGCGCAAATATGCTCAAAACTCAACAGGAAACATATGAAAAAAACGCTACTATTTAACCCTCAAGGCTCTAATAAAAGCCAAGTATTTGAAGGCAATACCACCGGACTTTGTCAACTTAATAATCTAAATTTCCCTTGGGCTTCTAGGCTATGGGAGCAGATGCGCTCTAATTTCTGGCAACATCAAAAGATTGACCTGAGTCAAGACAAGGTAGATTATGCCAATCTGAGCGAGGCAGAACGTACGGCATATAACCGCACATTGGGATTTTTAGTATTTTTGGATTCAATACAAATTAACAATATTCCCTATATAAAAACAATTATTACTGCTCCAGAGATCAGCCTATGTTTGGCAGAACAAACAGCACAAGAAGCTCTTCACAGCGCAAGTTATCAATATATTATTGAGTCGGTTTTGCCAGCAAATGAGCGCGATTCTATCTATGAGCTCTGGAGAGATGACCCCATATTAGAGCAGCGATGCCAGTTTATTGCAGGTGCTTATCAAGACTTTATAAATACTCCCAATATTGACAATTACCTCAAAGCATTAGTGAGCGATTACATATTAGAGGGATTGTATTTTTACTGTGGGTTTATGTTCTTTTACAGCCTTGCTAGCCGCTCTTTAATGTCTGGCACGGCAGATATTATCAAGCTGATTCACAGGGATGAACTGAGCCATATTAGGCTATACCAGGAATTAGTAAAATCCGCCATGAACGAATACCCAGAAAATGATATTTGGGATGGACAAATAGAAGCGCTATTTGCAATTGCCGGCAAAAATGAAATTGACTGGAATAATTCAATTTGTGGAGATAATATCCTAGGAATTACCAAAACCAGCACTAAGCAATATGTCGATTATTTGACCGAAATCAGGCTAAAAGCCATTGGCTATAGAATATCAGAATACCCCAGTCACAACCCCTATCAGCACCTAGAAAGGTTTAGCGATTTGAGCAAAGAAGCTGGCACCAAAACCAACTTTTTTGAGGCAACAGTAACCAGTTATCAAGCTAGCTCCACTGTATCTAATTGGGATTTTTGATATGAAAGATTTGACCTGCCGCGTTTGTAGTATTAAGCAAATTGATGGAGTATTTATTACCTCAATAGGCAAGCCACTTACTCCAGAGCAATTAAAATACAAGGTTTGTCAATATGCCAAAAAATCAGGCTGTATTAATCAATATACTGGGGCAGTTCCTAAATTTCAAGAACAAGAACTCTCTAGAGAAATAATTGATTTGTATTCAAAAAACAATAACGAGGCAATATGAATAAAGATGAACTTACTAGTTTTGTAATATTGTCAGCAATAACATTTCTAGGAATGATTATGGGCATTTACCTACTGGATTCTCTGTTTAATTTTTGCCCAAGACAACCGTCAAATCAGCAAGTATACCAGCAACAATACTAAAGCAGTTGATTATAAAAAACACAAAACCGCCACTTAGTGCGGTTTGGGTCGGCAGTCTACGACTACCCCTAGGCCAGGCCCATTTTCAATATATCACTAAATCGCTGCTGCGACAGGTAAGGTCATTGCTTAATTTAACAGCGCCATAGTCTTTTAATTGGATAATAGTCAAACCGTATTTATCCAGTATTTCCAGCTTTTGCCCATGGATAGATTCAACTATAGACCTATATAATTTAGGTAGTTCCTTGGTAGGGTTAAGCTGCTGCAATTTCTCCCCTAACCATGCAATGTGCTTAGGGTCTTTGTCTTTAAGTAACTGAGGAAGAACTTCATCAACATTAGAAATATTTAAACTTTTTACCAGTGCATCTAGCTCAATTTTCATATTTTAATGCAGCAATACTAAAGCAATTCAAGCAATTTAGTGTAGACTTCAATTTGATTTGCCAGCTCTTGCAATACAGCAGAATATTCTTTGGTTTGAATTTTACTTAAGATTTTTTCGCTGCTAACTCTGTGGTGCAATTCAAGTAGACTATGGTTTAATGTATTTTCGGCAGGTTTAATTGTTTCATTGTTTTTCATTTGATTGATTTCCCAAATTTTAATATTACTATTACAATCTGCGCTAACAATATATTTACCATTTGAAGTGATTGCTACAAGACGTACCCAACTTGTATGACCTTCTAAAGGTAAATGTTTATCAGTGTTTATGTCGTATAACGTAATAGAGTAATCCAAAAAATCAAAATCACTAATGACGCTAGATGGACTATCTGGCATAATTGCTATTAATTCTGGCGTAATTGCTATTAATTTTACTTTGACGTCATGTTTTCCTAAAGTAGTTTGTAAGCCTTCCCCTTTTAAGCCTTCCCTTTTGGCTAAATCCCATATTTGGATTGATCTATTTTCACCATTGCTAACAATCTTTTGATTATCTGGCGTGATTACTATCGAGGTTACCGAAGTATATCCTTTTAAAGTTTTTAAACATTTATCAGTATCTATATCCCAAATTTTAATAGTGCCAGCATCACAACCACTGATAATAAATTGACCATCTGGACTGATTGCTATTGAATTAACATCTGAATTAGCATAATCTCCATGTCCTTCTAAAGTTTTTAAACATTCAAGATTAGTTATATCCCAAATTTTAATAGTGCCATCAGAATTTCCACTGACAATCTTTTGTCCATCTGGCGTAATTGCTATTGATTTTACATAACCAAAAGACATTTTGTGAGAAAGTTCTAGGTCTTTTAAACATTTGCCAGTATTAAAATCCCATACTTTAATGCAGTAATCATAACTACTACTGACTATCTTTTGTCCATCTGGCGTAATTGCTATTGAATCAATATCTGAATTAGCACGATCTGTAAAATGAGCTTTTAAAGTTTTTAAACATTGTCCAGTAATTATATTAAAAATCTTAATAGTGCCATTATGATTTCCAATAATAATATTTTGATTATCTGGAGTAATAACCATTGAACAACCACGAGCATTATAATTTTTTAATGCAGTTGTCTTGATACATCTTATAGAACTAAAATCTTGTAGCATAATTTCCTTGTTTTGATTGATAGTGTTAATTTTAATGCAAGCACAAATTACGCTTTTTTGGCGTATTTTTCAGCGCTGTTGAGGTCTCTTTGATGTGCCAAAACATCCCCGGCTAACAGGTGAACTTTGGCTCTGCATTGATAAAGCAAAGAGCTAGGATCTGGCATATTTTGCAGACCATAAGTTAGCACTTGAATTGCCCTTTCGTATGCTTTCTGCCTAATAAACAAAGTGCCCAAAGCATGGTAGCTTTCGTAGCGAGTAGCATCTATCCTATAGGCGTTAATAAAGCAACTTTCAGCAACCGAGTATTGTGATAATTCTTGCCAGCATTGACCCTCATTTACCCAAGAGGCAAAATGGTTCAGATCCAAAGTCCGCACCTTTGCAAAATACTCAATAGCTAATACGTATTGCTTAGTATCTTTATAGGAATTTGCCAGACAAAAATAAATCCTTCCTTCTTTGGGCTCTATGTCAATAGCTGCTTGAAATAGCTTTATTGCCTCAAAGTGTTTTTCTAAAGCCGCGTAGCATAAAGCCAAGTTGTAATAAATTTTCCAATCCCGCAAATTCTTGGCAGCCGCGCATTCAAAATAGATTATGGCTTCTTGGTGATTGCTAGCAATTGCGCAAACCATGCCTGTATTAAACAGGTATTGAACGCTACGACTTCTGATTGATTGTCTAAGATCACTATCCATCTTTTACCTCGGTTGGGTTGATTGCTCAAAAAATAAGCTTAATACACTTATATTAAAATATAAGAAAATTTGGTTAAATATATGGTTTTGCGCAAGGGCTCAAGTGCTGGTGAAAAAAAGACAAGACGCTCTAAAAAAGAAACTGCAATTATCACCAATTCTCTCCAGCAATCTGAAGCTTTTCCTCAAAGCAATGAATACAAAACTCTGCATCCCAAAAACGACAATCAACGCAAGTATTTACAATCACTAATTGACAACACTATTACTATTGCCAGTGGGCCTCCAGGTACAGCCAAAACCCTATTGGCTCTTTACTACGCATTTCATCAAAGAAAATCTGGAGCTATCGATAAAATCTATTATATAAAACCCTTTGTTGGCTCCAAATGGGAACGCGATATAGGAGCTGTTCCTGGTGAAGCTGAAGACAAATTAGCCTTTGCCATGCTAGACCCGGTAAAGCTCAACTTAACAGTGTTTATGAGCGAAGGTGAATGTCGCTACCATATCGAAAAAAAGAATATTGAACCAGTGCTTTTTGCTAATATTCGAGGGGCAAGTTATCGCAATGCAATTATCCTTTTAGATGAGGCTCAAAATGTGCCTCCAGAAGCAATCAAGACCGCGCTTACCCGATTAGGTACAGGTAGCAAAATAGTGATTATGGGTGACCCCAAACAATCGGATATTGATATCCCTGTAAACGGTCTAAGTGATGCGGTTAAGCGTTTAACTGGTATACCCGAAATTGGTATAGTCAACTTTACTAAAGATGACATTGTCAGGCACGGTTTGATCAAAACCATCTTGCAGCGTTATGGGGAGTAAATAGCGGTTTTTGCAATTTGATATATTGATTTGGTGGATGCAAGTCCAGAGTTCCCTACCTTTTTGTCTTATTGTGAGCCTGTGGTCTGGCAACTCCCACAGGCTTTGTCTTATCAATCAAAATATGCACACCATACCTACTACAATCGAGCTACTTAATATTGCAATCAAGATCCAAATTCAAAGGTTCAAGCAAGAATTTGAACGTGATCCAGACAATGGTTATTTTGAGCGTCTGAGCAAAATTAACGAACGGAAATTTTCAGACCCCTACAATTCAAAAAAAAAGCTTAGCCTAGCTGAATATATTTGCAACTATGCCGATGTCTTTATGTTTGGGTCAGAGGATCCAAAGGAGAAATATATCCCAAATGATATGTTTTTTCTTCTGACTTACGTCTTGGCTTTAATGTCGTTTGCCCCCGGTGGCGTCAAGATTTTTGGTTATCACTGGGAGAGTTGAGGGAAATGAAAAACACAGAATTATTTCAACAGCAAGCTTTAATTAAGGATCAAATAATATTAATTATTGACCTTTTTGATAAATGGATAGATTATGTTTCAACCGTAGCCCGTTTTGATAATACACTTTTTAATGATTTTTATCTCAAAAAATGTGCAATGATAAATTTTCAAGAAAATATTATCAATGAATTTAAAGATTCTAAGTGGAATGATATTGAATATGTTAAAAAAACATTAAAAAATCTTAAAAAAACGGAGCAAGATTATCGAATTTACTGCGAAGAAGAAACTGCACAGAGTTACAAAGATTACATTGAACAAATAACAAGATGTGAGTATCGCGATTAACTGGCAAATGTTCGGAGTTAATTAAGTAAATATTCGAAGTTAATTGGGCAAATGTTCGGAGTTAATTGGGCAAATGTTCGGAGTTAATTGGGCAAATGTTCGGAGTTAATTGGGCAAATGTTCGGAGCTAATTGGGCGAATGTTTGAAGCTAAGCTACAATACAAAAGACAGAACCCGACAAGGCTATGCTAAGCATCCTCAAAGTGTTGAGTCGTTTTGTTATAATTAACATACAAAACCTGCCAAGGCTATGCATTGCATCCTCAAACTGGCGGGTTACTCTTTTTTAAAATCAACTAATTATGCTGAACGACATTATTATCGGCTGTCCTATCCAGCTAGAACCAGAAAGCATTCAAAACGATTAGCCCAATACTACAAATTTGCCTATAACAATAAAATTATTTATAATATAACTAAAGGATGTCAAAACATAAAAGTTAAGTTTTGCAAAGGGTATAGGTTTGTCCTAACTTTAGCCTTGCTACAATACAAAAGACAGAACCCGACAAGGCTATGCTAAGCATCCTCAAAGTGTCGGGTCGTTTTGTTATAATTAACATACAAAACCTGCCAAGGCTATGCATTGCATCCTTAAACTGGCGGGTTACTCTTTTTAAAAAGCTCAATACTACACAAGCCAGATTATAATAGCTTAGTCGCCACAGCCCTAAAGCTAGGCGGTAGTATTTTGATTGAAGCCCCGGTATTCTAC
>Ga0209189_1000094_pt1 | contig 74803 bp, 68 predicted proteins | sample C_130820_EF_Meta_FD_187308 | JGI IMG/M metagenome (GOLD analysis project Ga0209189, IMG submission 187308) | Freshwater microbial communities from Lake Croche, Canada to study carbon cycling - C_130820_EF_MetaG (SPAdes) (version 3) | ecosystem: Environmental > Aquatic > Freshwater > Lake... | reverse complement strand
TTTCTTTATCTTTATGTTCATTTTCATTTTCTAATTCTCTTTCTAATTCCCTTTCTAATTCTTTTTCCTTTTCTTTATCTTTATGTTCATTTTCTAATTCCCTTTCTTTTTCTAATTCCATTTCTATTTCTTTTTCTTTTTCTTTTTCTTTTTCCTTTTTTTTTTCTTTTTCTTTTTCCCTTTCTAATTCCATTTCATTTTCCCTTTCTAATTCTAATTCTTTTTCTTTTTCCTTTTCTTTTTCTTTTTCTTTTTCTTTTTCCCTTTCTAATTCTAATTCTTTTTCTTTTTCTTTTTCTTTTTCCTTTTCTAATTCCCTTTCTTTTTCATTTCCTAATGCCCGTTCTAATTTCATATATAATTCTTTCTGGTGATTTTCTTTTTCTAATTCCTTTTCTAATTCCTTTTCTAATTCTTTATTTTCTTTTTCCTTTTCTTTTTCTTTATCTTCTAACTCCATGATATCTAATTCTTTACGGAAATTTCTATTTCCTAAGCTTCTTTTTAATTTCATGTTTAATTCTTTACCTTCTTCTCCTTTTTCTAATCCCTTTTCTAATTCCTTATTTTCTTTTTCCTTACTTTCATTCCCATTTTTAGGTTCAACATTTTCAGTTCCTCCTTTATATTTCATTCTCTTTAATGTTTTACTGTTCAGATTTAAAGAAGACATATTTTTCATAGAATTACGACTTCTAAATATTTTTTTATTATTTTTCAATATTTTTTTAGATTGCTTATTTAATTCATATAATTTTGTGATTTTACCTTTAGTTAATTTCATTTTCCTATATAAATTAAATAATATTTTTATTTATATATTTATATATTTATATTAATGACAACAACAACAACAACCACCACAATGAATATATCACAAAATCTAATGAGTGGTAAATGCGATGAAAAATGTTCTTATTCATTTAATTATCAAATTAGTTCTAACTGTAATGCAAAAAATTATGGAAATCAAATACAATTGAGTTACGATAAACAACCGACTCCTTCTGTATTATTCAATGGAACTGGTTATTATGCAGATAATGTTAAAATATATAGTCCTTCTTTTCATAAATTCAATAATATTATTGTCGATGCAGAAATAGTTGTAGTTCACTATTCATTGAGTAGTGGCTCACCATTATTAGTTTGTATTCCAGTATATTCATCTGCGAATACTTCAAATAATTCAGTTTTGTTTAATAGTATAATAAATGCAGCTGTTGCATATCCACTAAATCCAGGCACTGATATGATTTCCATAAAATTAGATAATTACAATTTAAATAATATTGTTCCTAAAAAACCGTATTTTTATTATATATCAAATAGTGTAAATGTTATTGTTTATGGAATAGATAATTCTATATATGCAGAGACCGCTCTTATTAATAAACTGAGAAGTATAATAAATAATAAAATAAGTGCTGACATTCCTATAAGTGATACTATATACTATAACCCAATTGGTTCAAAATCATCATTACCAGATAATGATCAAATATATATTGATTGTAAACCAGTTGGAGTTTCAGATGACACACAAGATGTGATTGTTTCAAAAAAATCATTAGAAATCGGAACAGAACCAGAAACAGAAACAAATGATTTATTCAACTATGTAATATTGTTCATAGTCGTTATTTCTACAATTTTTATAATTCATTATGTATTGAATAATTTAATTAATAGACGCAGCGTGATAAGTGTTGCTTAAAGTTGGACTAAACGAATACTTTTTATCATTTGATTTATCATTGTAATTGACTGTCATTGTTTTTACAATTTCTTCTTCTAAAGTATTTAAAGTATTATCTTCATTATACCCTTTCATTTGCGCATACTTCTTTTCTTCCGACGGAATATGTTCACTGAAATTTTCATATATGCCGTGATGATTTAATATACTTGATTTATTTATTTTAGAATTATTTATTTGACACTTTTTTAAATTAGCAGAATTATTTATTAAACTGAAAGCAACAATCACTACTAGAACACCTAAAACAATATTACATTTCATCAAAACACAAATAGTTACAATAGTTATAATAAGAGTTCCAAAAATAGTATTCACAAATTTTGAAATAATTGTAGGTTGATTGTTTCCAACCAATAAATAAATAACTAAAACAACTACCATTATCAATTGTCCTCTATTTTTTTGTTTAAATAAATCTGAAGTATCCATATATCATAATTGTAGAAAATATAATATAAAAACTACTTGATATATTAAATAAATAAACAAGATCCAAATAACAAAATGAACGATTTATCAAAAACGCTAAACACTTATTTGGGACAAAAAGGATACACTATCTTGAAAAAAGAATTAAGTGCAGAACAACAACATATGATCCGTTCTGAACTCGTTGCAAAACCTTTTACACCCGGCTCTCAAATGGGAAATAGTGCAGCAAATCTATTTCCCATTTATCGCGAATCTAATAATAAATTCTATGTTCCAAGATATTACGGAGTTAATAATTTTGGACCACCTAAAGAATTTAAAGTTCCTCAAGGTGATAATATAGATGTCGAATTTGCCGGACAATTGAGGCAAAATCAAATACCTGCAGTTATCGCTTACTTGGAACATGTAAATAATAAAAACGGCGGAGGCGGATTGCTTGAACTCCCGTGTGCATATGGCAAGTGCTGTAGCAAAGATACTCCTATTATGATGCACGACGGAACAATTAAAATGGTTCAAGATGTTGAAGTAGGTGATTTATTAATGGGCGATGATTCAACGCCAAGGAATGTTTTATCTCTCGCTCGTGGAAGAGAAACAATGTATAAAGTTGTTCCAAAAAAAGGAGATGGATATGTTGTTAATGAAAGTCATATATTATCATTGAAATGTGCAACAGATCATAGTAAAAATATGAAAAAAGGACAAGTCATTGATATTTCTGTTACAGATTACTTGAAACTACCTAAAAGTTTTCACGGTAAAAGAGGTATTTTATATGGATACAGAGTTCCAATTAACTTTGAAGAAAAAAAATTACCATTTGACCCTTATATGATTGGATATTGGTTGGGAGATAATAATTCAAGACAATCTTCTATTTCTTCGCAGGATTCAACTGTATTACATTACTTTGCTCATAAATTAAAAGAATATAACTTGGCATTGATTTATAATGAGAAATATGATTATGGTATTAGTGGTAATAATAATTTCTTAAACACATTGAAAGAACTAAATTTATTGCAAAATAAACACATACCTTTAATTTATAAATGTAATTCTAGAGAGAACAGAATGAAATTATTAGCAGGGTTAATTGATAGCGATGGACATTTAAATAAGAATAAAGGTGGATTTAAAATTACACAAAAATCAGAAAAAATGATGGATGATATTATTTTTTTGGCAAGAAGTCTTGGATTTTCTGCTTATAAATATACAAAAAAATATGGAACGACTTTCACAACAATAATTAACGGTAAAGGGATTGAAGATATTCCAACATTGATACCAAGAAAAAGATCTCCACCAAGAATACAAATAAATGATGTTTTGAATTATAAGATTAAGTTGGAAAAATTAGAGATTGACGACTATTACGGGTTTGAAATAGATGGGAATAGACGGTTCGTTTTGGGTGATTTTACAGTAACTCATAATACTGTTCTCTCCTTGAATATTATATCTCATCTCAAGAAGAAAACACTTATTATTGTTCATAAAGAGTTCTTGTTAAATCAATGGGTAGAGAGAATAGGTGAATTTCTACCTACTGTAAAAGTTGGAAGAATACAAGGACAGATAATAGATATAGAAGATAAAGATATTGTAATTGGAATGCTTCAATCGCTTTCTATGAAAGAATATCCAGAGTCCTTGTTTGAAAGTTTCGGATTAACCATTATAGACGAAGTTCATCATATATCTAGTGAAGTATTCAGTCGTGCATTATTCAAGTTAGTAACCAAATATATGCTAGGATTATCTGCTACAATGGAGAGAAAAGATGGAACTACTAAAGTATTTAAAATGTTTTTAGGAGATGTAGTTTACAAGGGAGATAGGGAAGAAGACCACGCAGTAGTTGTTCGTGGAATTGAGTATAAAGTAAACGATGCAGAGTTCAATGAAGTGAAAATGGATTTTCGTGGAAATGTAGCATATAGCACTATGATTTCCAAATTATGCACATATAATCATAGAACTGAGTTTATTTTGAGAATTGTAAAGGATATGTTTGAAGAGAATGAGGACCAGCAGATAATGATTTTGGCTCATAACAAGAATATTCTGAAGTATTTACACGATGCGATTAAATCCAGGAATATAATCAATTCAAGTGTTGGTTATTATGTTGGTGGAATGAAAGAAGAAGCATTGAAAGAAACCGAAGGTAAAAAGGTGGTCATTGCGACATATTCTATGGCGGCGGAAGCATTGGATATTAAATCACTTACGACACTTATTATGGCCACACCAAAGACGGATATAGAACAAGCGGTTGGTAGAATATTGAGACAAAAACACGGAAGTCCAATTGTCGTTGATATAATTGACCAACATCAACCGTTCAAGAACCAGTGGACCAAGAGAAAAGTATTTTATAAAAAACATAATTATAAAATAATTCAGACAACGAGTGATACTTATAACAAGGATGTAAATGCGAAATCTTGGAGGGTTATATATAATAATAAAGGACTTAAAGAGAAAATGAACGAATGCGGAGGAACGAAAGAAGAAGAAGAAGAAGAAGAACCTAATGAATTGTTGAAAGGAACTTGTTTATTGGATTTTGTAAAAAAAATAAAGAATAAGAAATGTAAATAAAATAAACAAAAAGGAAAAAATAAATAAAAAAAGAATAAAATAAAAATAATATATGTGAAAACAATGAAGAATATAAAAAGGAACGGGAAGAGAAAGAGTTACAAGAAAAAGTATTCAAATAAAAAAGGAAAAGCAAAAATAGAAGTAAAAGCAAAAATAGAAGGAAATATAAATAATTCATCTAAAATTTAGTTCCTTTGTTTGTATTGTAATTATAGTTGGTTACACAATTAGTTAATGGTTTAAATGGAACAGGATTAGCTAATGCTAAATCTTTATAAGAGAGAACTCCACCAGTGGAATAACCAGAATTGTGAAGACTATTACCACCTCTTTTTATTCTGTTTGACCGTCGTTTTAGTGTTTTTTTGTGACCTATTGACTTATGACCTTTTCTTTTAAAAAAAGAAAGTAGTTTGTTTTTTAATGAAAATTTTCGTCCTCTCATTTTTGTTTTTGTCATTCTATATTTATTAACAACATTATTTTTAATTTTTCGTTTAAGAGAACCACCTTTTATTTTTGAAGCACTTGCTGCTGAAATATTATCTCTCATTGCAGGAAGACCAAATTTAGTTGATGTTTCGTTAGTTCCAAATCCTCCCGGATAATGGGAACCATCTACATTTACATATTTACTATCTGGATTATAAAGTCCGAACATCTATATATTTAATGTTTATTTTTTTCTAAACGAATTAGTTCATTATTATAAGTTATAGGTTGATTCGAATTTGCAGTTTTGATAGGAACCCATTTTTTGAATTTATGTGTAAATTTACAAATCATGTTTAATGTTTTATTCAAATGAACGAATTTATCGCAATTATTGTTTTGAAATTCTTCTTCGCTATCACTTTCTTCTAATGCATCTAAATTATCATTTTCTTTTATAATCCTAAAGTGCTTATTCATCATTACACTTGTTTTGTAATCGGGAATATATGCAGTATCCCATAAATAAAGTTCATCATTTTCATTATATACATACAAATGATATATGTCGTTCTGTATATCTGGTTTAACTTGAAATACTAATTCTTTTTTATTAAAATTATGTTCTCTTTTTCCAACTTCTCTTACCTCTACCTCTGGAGTTTTTATGACATTTTCTTTCAATACGATTTTATCATTGTATAATAAATTAAAACAATTATTCCCATTATTATTTTCATTTATTCTAAATTGAATATATTTTATTTTATAAGGTAAAACAACTGTTTGGTCTAAATAATTGCTTATATTAGGCAATCCAAATATGATACTATTATTTGTATAGGATATTTGTTTTATTTCGTGGTTGAAAATATAATAAAAAATATTTAATTTATTCAAGTATTTTTCATTAACGATATTTTTTCCTTTGTAGTAATTAATATCTTGAATAGAAAAATAATTACTTTTATTATGAAAAAATAATGTTCCATAAAAAATAGTTCCATAAGATAAATTTTCATCAAAACAACAATGGAACATTTTCATATTATAAATATTTCCGTGTTCGTTCAATTCTAGAATAATGCAAACATTCTGATTTTTAAAATGGGTGAACCAAGCATAACATTTTTTTCCTTCAGGTATTAATAAAATACAGGAATAATTATAAACTTTCTTATGCACAATTTTTTCATAAGAAAGTTCTATCTTTGGAAATGATTTCAACAATAAATCTTTATCGTAATTATTCAACATTTATAATACTTTATTTAATGTCTTTATACCGTTTTCATTTTATTTTTTAAGAAGAATTTCAAATCATCCTTCATAGAATTAATATTGGTAGGGTTATCTATTGTGGTTTGGGTTGTTTTTAATGAGTTTATAGAATTAATTAGGTCATCCTGAACATGGACCATATCTTTTATTTTTGGAACGGTTAGAGTAGATTTGAAGAAAATTAATAGGTGATGAACTAAAAAAATAAGAACAATTGATATAATTGTAATTTTAAATATCCAAAATAACATATAAATATATACAATATTAGTTTAACACCGATAAAAACACATTAATTTCTTTTTTAATCAAATAACTGTCAATATCTCCATTTGCTAAAAAATAAAAATCAGTAATATTCAACTCTTCATTTTCGTTACGATAACATTCAATTACAAAATATAAGCACTTATTATTTGGTTCGGTAGAATAATAAAACAAATTCTTTTTCATTACAATATGTTTGAATGGAATGTGAGAGATAATTTCGTTCTCTTCAATATAACTTCTATCAATGATTAAATCAATTTTGTCATCAAACAAAATATATCTTACTGGAACATCTATTATATTTTTCTTGAATATTTTATTATTCTTTATACAATAAAACCCTTCATCAGAAAACAATTCTACTATTTCTTTTTTATGATTCAAATAAATTTCTAATTTATCAAATATCTTTTTATTTATGGATTTATAATCCTTAATATAAATTTTGTATTGCATATTTCTATTTTTAGTTATTTTATATTTTTAATGATTATGTAGTTATATATTTAAACTAGTTCTTACAGAATGAATATAATTTCTGATATCAATTATATATTTGCTTGTATAATCAACAAAAGATATAAGTAAAATATATAATCCAGCAGAATAAGCAACTTTTCTATCTAATTCTGTAAATTTAATTTTATATTTTCTATAACTATTGAACCTGTAGATTAAAAATAAACCTAAACATATTTTTACTATAAAATTCATTTTTATTATCAATGTATTACTTTCTTGAATAATACCAAATATAAACAATAATAATGTTAATTTTGTTACTAATGAAAATATTTTCAAAAAGTTATACTCAAAATTGTATATATTTTTATTATCAATTAAGATGTCCTTCATATATACATATATAATTATTATAATTATAACAATTTAAAACTATTATATAAGTAAGATATAACAAAATAAAATGACAAAAAACCTGGGAATAATAATTGTTGATAAAACTGGAACATTGAAAACACTTAAAATAAAAGATTATAAGGAAGAAGAATTATTTAAAAAATGTGGTTTTAAAACAAGTAATGGTTTTGAGAAAAAGAACGAATGGAGTGTTAAATATGAATCTAAAAAATATTTGATTTCTATTTATGGTAAAGTAGAAGGTAAAGCAAATATGGAAAATAAATACGATTTTCCTCCACCAATAGATAAAATATTGTTTTTTGGAAGTTGTGCTATAGTTTCAAAAGTAGTTATGGAAGATAAAAGTAAAGAATATGTATCACTCAGTTTAGAACAGTGGGTGAAAATATATGAAAAGTTATTCGGTGGTTTTGAAAGTTTAGATGCGACTATGATTGAAGATGAAAGAGAAATTGATGACTTGGATAATATTCCATCTCATAAAAAGACAAAACACGGGTATTTAAAAGACGGATTTGTTGTAGATTCGGATAATGAAGACAACCAAGAAGGTTATGATTCGGATTATAGTTCTGCTTCAAGTGAAAAATTAAGTGAATTAGTAAATGAACCTGACGACGGTGCAATTGATATTGGAATTGGTTCTGAACTGAGTGAAGACGAATACACTGATGAAGAATAAAATAAATCAATAAATAAAAAATTGATTAATATTTAAACAAAAAGTTAAATATTAAATAAACAAACAACAAAAAAATGGTGATAATTAGCAACCCCGAAGTTTTCAGAGCCAATATCAGAAATAAAATTAATCAAAAACTAAATGATGAGAAAAAAAGTAAAAATCTAGAAATAGGAATTTATAATTATTCATTGGAAGAATCAACGAAGCGTAAAATAGTGAAAAAATGGGATAATTCGTTCTTCTGTCAAATATATATCGACCGGTTAAGAAGTATTTATTTGAATTTAAATAATGAATTGGTTCAACAAATAAAAAGTAACTCCATATCAATGAAAAACCTTGCTTTCATGACCCACCAGGAATTCAAACCAGAAAAATGGGAGCATTTGATTAATGAAAAGATAAAGCGTGATAAAAATAAATATGAAACCAAAATAGAAGCAGCAACGGACACCTTTAAGTGTCGCAAATGTCATTCCAATAAATGCACATATTATCAAATGCAAACTCGCTCAGCGGATGAACCTATGACGACATTTGTTAGTTGTATTGAATGTGGAAATAGATGGAAATGTTAAAGAACTAAAAAAACAAAAAGAGTAAGAGTAAAGAACAAGCTGCATAAAGAATAAGTTAGAATTTTAAAAAACCATCTATATTGTAACCAAAAAACCTTATCCCTCAACTTATGGTTATTATCATCTTTTTTAATATAGTTCAATAATAAATCATCTGGAAATTTTTTATCTACTTTTCTCAGAAAAACAGTATATTTATTTTTTAATAAAAAATCATTTATAAAATTTTGGTCAATAAAATCACCCCTTGTGAATAAATAAGGGCTCGTCGGTGTCATCATTCTACTCCAATCTGTAGCAGTGGTTTCTTCATTTATAACATCATTCAATCTACCCATAGAATATAAAATAATGGCAAATATATTTTCATTTGCAATTTCTCCGCTACAAATCAACTTGAATAATTTACTATTTACAACAGAATATTGGAAACAACAAATCGCGTGTTCTTTATTCAAAATAAACCAAGGAGTATTTGCAATATGATATTCTTTTTTGAAATACCTCAAGTTCCCTCTTTTACTCAGGTTCACATTCCAATATGCTGGTCTCCAACTCATTATAGAATATTTTTTCTTTTTAAAGAACATCTCTCTGAACTTCAATGGAGTAATTATTGGAACACAAGCATCTGTTAAAAAACAGAACCATGTGTTGCTTTTATCGTGATGTATTGCATAATTCATCAAAGACATATACGCAGACACCATATGTAAATAAGTTGTATCTGATATATACTTTTGTGGTATGGCGTGTTTTTTAATCCATTCTGAAGTTATTAGGTTATAATCTTTATAATGAAAATAAACATTAATTATATCTTTGTTCTTATTAATCCATTCTATCCATATGTTTTCTTTATTTAATGTGTGGTCATAACTAATTATAAAACATAATGCTATTTTCATTATTATATAAGAGTAAATTGATTTATTTTTATATAATAATATTACAAATGTTTAAACATTTATTTTTTATTTTTATTATGTTCAAACAAATATTCAAAAAAGATAAACCAGTAGAAGTTATAACAAATAAGAAACTAATAACAATACAACCTTGTGGAATATACGGGTTCTATGTAATGGGTGTCATTTATTTCATAAAAGAAAATTACAACCTATCCAATTATATTTTTTCAGGAGCTTCTGCTGGTTCTTGGAATTCATTACTTCTTACTCACAAGAATGATACAAGAGAGCTTATTAACAATATTATCGACAAAGTAACCCTTTATCAGAATACAAAGAATATAAATAAACTTGAACACCTTATAAAGGAACATATTTTGAATAATTATAAATCAAGTGATTTTGAACTGAATAAGTTATTTATAGGACTGACAGACATAAAATTTAATACAATAATATTATCCGATTTCAATAATTTAGAAGATGCCATAAATGGTTGCATAAGTAGTTCACATATTCCATTTGTAACTGGTGGGTTATTTAACTGTTATCGTAATAAATATTATTTTGATGGAGGGTTCAGTAAATATCCTTATTTGAAAATGATAAACTCTTCATTACATATAAATCCAAATATATGGAATAAAAACCAAAAGTATGAAAACATAATAATTTCCACAATGTTAAAAAAAAAATATAATGCAAGAGAAATGTTCGAGAATGGATATGAAGACACAAAACAAAATAAAAAAAATTTGGATAATATATTTAATAAATAATATAAAGAACATACACATTTTTGACTTGACCTTTTCTAAATAATTTAGAAGTCAATAATTTCCAAGTCTTTTAAACTCCAATATTCACACCCACCACTTGGTAAAGGTCGTCTAATTATAAATGGTATTCTTTTCTCCTTCAACTCCAATTGTGCTATTAAATACCCATCTATTACATTATCTGGAACCTTTACAAATACTTTGGCTTTAGAATTTATCTGTTTTGCGCGTTGTCCCAATATTCTCGCCTTTTCATATTTCGTCAAATACGGTAATGTTTTATGTAAATCATCTATAATATTATTATTCTTGTCTCTAACAACCTTAGTCATACTCATTATCTCATCATAGTTATGGATGATACATTCTGGATGGTAATCAATTAAATAATTTCTATTTACTTCATTATTGAACTTTTGCAAATACTTTTCATCATCTTCATCATCTTCGTCATCGTCAACATTCAAATTTATATCTATATTTTCAACATCTTCAATTCCATTATCTTCATAGTCTTCATCATCATCTTCATTTTCCTTATCTCCTCCACCATATTTTTCTACTTCAACTTCTTCATCATAATCATCATCATAATCGTCCTTAACACTATCTTCACTTTCATTATCACTTTCACTATTAATACTATTTTCATCATCCGAATCACCGTATTTATCTTGAATGTTCATCGTTTCTATTATTATTACTAAAGAAATATAGTTTAAATTTTAAATCAATTTTTTATTTAAACAACATAATTTATACTATATTTTCCAAACATAATCACAAGTAGAACATAAATATATGTATTTCATATTTATATCATCATATCTAATATAAATTATCTCTCGTTTAGCATCAGAAGTATTTGTTTTACAATCACCATTCGGACATTTAATCTTATTTATTCTTGGTAGGGTTGGGTCTAATTTGGTATATTCATTTATTATGTGATTATATTTGTCTTCATTTTTCAACAAATTTGTTTTTGAAATAACGACATTATCTGTTGAAATAAGATTATCCTCATTTCCACATTTTCTACAATAATAAATTAACTTATTCGTATCTTTACTATCTATCTTAATATAATACATATTTTCGCAGATATTACAGAAATGCATTTTGTATTGTTTTTGTTATAATATACTTTGATAATAAATATTTAATTCAATTTTTTTCTTTATTTATATATTCTAAATAAGATTTTTTTAAATATTTGTAGTCAATCAATACTACATTCATTGGATATACATTTATTTTCACAAATTCACAGTCTGGGTGCTCATTTTCCTTCTTGTTTAAAAAATCTATTATTGCTTCATTATTTTTATTGAAATTTTCCACCATAACATCGTAAAATATATCAAACTTTTTTGGAAAATAGTTATCATCTTTTGTAATCAATTTCAAAATACAAACATCTATATTTTTATATTCAATAATTCTAGAGTATTTCAATAAATCTGTATGAGTATTTGTTATACCTGGTTCATTCAATAATGGGTCGCTACATAACAATGAACATAAAGAAAGCAAAATAGTTGAAATAGTTATACATGAAGTCCATTGGTCACCCCTCCAAGTGTTCAGTATTGAAATGCAAACTTTTCCATTTACATACAAGTTTGGGTTAAACCTTATATTATCCCCTGTTGTTTTGAATATAACTTCTGGAGGACTATGTGGATAATTATATGGGAAATTTAATTCAAAAAAATAAAATCCCCCAAAATAAGGAGTGTCTTTGGGGCCAATTATCATTGCATAACCTTTCAAAATGTCTCTCTCATCGTGAATATAGTATATTCCATTGTCTTTTAAAGGATCCGGATTTTTTATTATACTCTTAACATCCTTCAACAAACGACTTATTGTTTCCCTGCTTATATTCATTGATAAAAATATTAAAAAATATATTTATATTATAATTTGAAAACAACTAAATAATTAAAAAAAAAATGAAATAGAAATATGTTAATATATTATAATTAACAAATAATAGAAAATGAACACAACAAACAATTACAAAGACCTTATTACATTTTTAGCAAAGCATAGTGCTAAAAATGATAAAAACGATACGAAAATATCACCAACCCATACAAGAATTCCAGATACAACTTTAAACATATTCGGAGGATCTTATATTATTCCAAATGAAGAATATGACACATTCTATAAATTGTATTATGACCATGTTTTTAGAAATAATAAATTTGAATATTTAACTGAAAAACAAATAAAAAATGGTCCGATTCTTATTGATATTGACTTGAGATATAGCTATGATGTAGAAAAACGAATTCATACAAAAAATCATATTGGTGATTTATTGACTGATTTATATTTAGAAGAATTGAAGGAAATTATTGTTTATGAATCTAAGAAACCATTCCCAATATATGTTTTTGAAAAGCCTAATGTTAACAGGCTAAATGATAAATCATTGACTAAAGATGGAATTCATATTATAATTGGAATGCAACTAGACCATTGTTTACAAATGATTCTGAGAGAAAAAATATTGGCTAAAATCGGGGAATTATGGGAAGACCTTCCAATTATTAATACTTGGGAAGCTGTTTTGGACGACTCCATAAGTAAGGGAACTACTAATTGGCAAATGTATGGCTCAAGAAAACCGAATAATGAAAGATATGAATTAGTTCAGTATTATACAGTTGAATATGACGATATTGATTGTTCTATTATGATTGAAGAAAAAAATGTTTCTGAAATTGATATATCCAAGGATTTATTCAAGTTATCTGCTCAATATGACAAACATGTAAATTTTGAAATAAACCCGAAAATTAAACAAAGATATGATGAAATGAAATCAAAAAAAAATTACAAAAAGGCTTCTACAAATAAAAGTAAAATTAAATATTTATACAAAAATGACGACGAAAATGATGAAGATGAAAATGGCTCGATTGATTTGGGAGATATTGATAATTTCGAAAAATTGAAAATTCAAATGGATAAAATCCTTTCTAATTTGAAAGTAAACGAATATTATATAAGAGAAGCACATAACTATGTTCAAATATTACCTGAAAAATATTATGAACCTGGTTCTCACGAAAAAAATAGAATGGTCGCATTCGCGTTGAAACATACAGATGACCGTTTATTCTTATCTTGGGTAATGTTGAGGAGTAAAGCAAGCGATTTCGACTATTCGTCCATTCCTGATTTATTCAATCAATGGAACAAATATTTCAAGGATAAAAAAAACGGCGTTACAATTCGTTCTATTATGTATTGGGCAAAACAGGATGCTTTTGAAGAATATGAATTAGTTAAAAAACAAACACGCGATTATTTCATTGATGAATCATTGAATTCTCCAACCGATTTTGATTTCGCAAATGCATTATACCAAATGTTCAAAGATGTTTATGTTTGTAATAGTTTAGTAAATAAATCTTGGTATGTTTTCAAAAAACATCGTTGGGAATTGGATAGAGGTCAATCTTTGAGAAAAGCGATATCCATTGAAATGTATAATGTTTACCAAGAAAGAGCATATCAGTTAGCGAATGAAATGTGTCATTATGAAGATGACGATGATAGAAAAGAACCAATGCGGAGAAGGTTGAAAAGTATTTCTGAATTGTCAATGAAATTAAGAAAAACTAATGATAAAAATAATATTATGAGAGAGGCAGCTGAGATTTTCTTTGATCCTGATTTTGATAAAAATATGGACTCGAATAAATGGTTAATGTGTTTTAGTAACGGAGTAGTAGATTTTAAAAATAAAATATTTAGAATTGGATATCCTCAAGATTATATTACGAAATCGACGAATATTCCATATGAACCTTTTGATAAAAGTATTCACGAAGAGACTTCAAACGAAATAACCAAATTTATGGAACAATTATTTCCTGACCCTTCATTGAATACTTACATGTGGGAACACTTATCTTCCACACTAATCGGCGAAAATATTAATCAAACATTTAATATTTATCGTGGAAGTGGAAGTAATGGCAAATCCATATTGACCGATCTAATGACAGACACCCTTGGTGATTATACTGGCACAGTTCCAGTAACACTCGTTACAGAAAAAAGAGTTAATATTGGTGGAACATCTTCTGAAATAATACAATTGAAAGGTGTTCGTTATGCAGTTATGCAAGAACCTTCTAAGGATGCAAGAATTAATGAAGGAATGATGAAACAACTTACAGGCGACTCCACATTATCTGGTAGAGCGCTTTATTGTGAGACCCAAACATTTCCTATACAATTCCATTTAGTTGTTTGCACGAATACATTATTTGAAATTGTTAGTAATGATGACGGAACATGGAGAAGAATTCGAATTTGCGATTTTATGTCTAAATTCGTTGACCCAGAACATCTTGATGTAAATGCAAAGTATCAATTTGCGAAAGATAAGGGGCTCAAGGATAAATTACCCAAATGGGCAGTTGTATTTGCGAGTATGCTTGTTAAAAAAGCATTTGAAAAACAGGGAATAGTAACAGATTGTGATATAGTGAAATCATCTTCTAATAATTATCGTCAGAAACAAGATTTCATTTCTGCATTTGTAAATGAAAAAATTAGAAAACATCAAGGAAAACGGGTGAAGAAACAAGAATTATATAATGAATTCAAGAAATGGATGGAAGGAGAAGGAGGTAAAATACCCAAAGGCGGTGAGCTATATGATTATATGGACAATAAATTCGGAAAATGTAATAAGTCTGGATGGACAGATGTTGAATTAATATATGATTATGAAAAAGATGAAATGGAAGAATTAGAAGATAATTAATTTATAAATTTAAAAAATATAACAAAACGCAACCATAAATAAAATAAATTTTTTTATTTATCGGTTTAAAATTATTTTCGTATTCAATATATAATGTTAATAGAAGCTTTTTTACTTTTGTTGAGTCTTCAATTGATTTTTCGTTAATAAGAAAACATTATATATAACACTTCCCAAATTTGTTTTTCTTTATCTTTACTGAATTGAATAACTTATTTTTATTATTATGATAGCCATTTATTTAAAATTGGAACTGTATGAAATAATGGGTCGTTATAATATACAGGTGAACTGGTTGATGGTGTAGGGGTTGGAGCAGGAGCAGGTGTAAGTGCAGATGACAGAGTGGATAAAGATGAACTTGGTCCAGCAGAAGAACCTAGACTACTTGAACTTGTTGATGCTGAAGGAGTAGGTGTTGGCATTGTAGAAGGGGTTGGAGTAGGGGTAGGTGTGGGTGTTGGAGCAGGAGCAGGTGTAAGTGCAACTGACATGGTTGAACTTGTTGGTGCAGGAGTTGGTGCGGGTGTTGGTGCAGGAGTTGGTGCAGGAGTTGGTGCAGGGGTTGGTGCAGGAGTAGAAGTTGTTGTGCTTTTTGGAACAGTTGGAAATATATTATTCGGTTGATTACTTGATGTAGCTGATGATAATGAAGAACTTGGTCCAGCAGAAGAACCTAGACTACTTGAACTTGTTGATGCTACAGGGGTGGGAGTTGTGGTAGGAGCAGGAGTAGGAGCAGGAGTAGAAGTAGAAGTTGTTGTGCTTTTTGGAACAGTTGGAAATATATTATTCGGTGGATTTGTTGATGTATACATATTATCTAGTCCTTCAATATTTCTTGAAGAATCATAGGAAAAACTAATATTATTCATTCCTTCAATTCCTTGAAACCCGGATTTTTGCGGTTTTAAAATACATTTATTTATACTAGGTGTAGAATCATATATATATCCAACATCGCAACATTGTTGACCAACACATGTTGAGAACGGTGTCGTCCATGGACTATTTGCTGTTCCAGAAATTGGTGTTTTTCCACCATTTGCTGATGTTGTATTACTCTGTGGAAGAGATATATTCCAATCATATTCTTGATAATTCATATTATCTATGTAATACATGTAATATAGTTTTCTAATTAAAATAATTATTCCTACTATAAATATTATGATTATTAAAACATTATAAGTATTTGTTGGAATTGCTCCTCGTTTATAAATAATACTTAAAATTAATATTGGAATAAAAGTCATAATTAGAATCTTCATTAAATCCGCGTTTTTTTCATATTTTGAACCATAATATTTATTTATCTCTACTAAACGAATTTTATTATATTTGTCTTGTTGCAAATTTTGCACTCTATTTTTAGAACTATCCAATTCTTGTTTTATATTTTGAATTGAGTTTGTATTAATTACACTATCATATGCCCCAAAAATTTGTTTTAAAGTATTATAAATATTGAACCTCATTTGAGATAAATCATTAATTTTTTTAACTATAGCATCCTTTTGTTGTTGAGTTAAATTAATTGAAGTGTCATTCAATTGTTTTACATAAGTTTCTTCCATAGTTTGAATATCATATATATCTGATAATGCTTTGGAATGATCAGTTACAATTGTCTTGTTTTGTAAAAGTCCATCATTAATTTGTTGTGATGTTTGAGTAGCCATTATATATTTATATGATATAATAAGATAAAATATTACTTTAATTTACAATATTATTGTTTTTATTGTAACGAGTATTATTATAATCGCTAAAATAAATAAAAATATATAAATGTAATTATTCTTTAACATATTAAGATTCGTTTCTTGAACAATTTCATCAATATTAATATTATCTCCGTTAATAATATAAATTTGAGAACTAATTTGATTTGCTATGTATAATAATTGGTTGTTAATAACTTGTATGTTTGAAAGCAAAGTATTATAATTATCCATATTATAATTTGGTAGACTTGTCAAAGTAGTAATTTGTGTATTTACTGTTTTGTATTGATCAAGCAAATTACTATATATTTTTTGAAGAACAAAAATTTCCATTATATTAGAATCGTAGTTACTCATTTATATATTTAATCTACAAAATTATTTAATGTAAAATATTAAATATATGAAAATAGTATAACAAGACAAACAAATAATAGACAAAAAAATATTTATTGTTGTATAAAACATAACATAATAAAATTATGCCAATAATAAGGTCAAAATGTGACGATTATTGTAATACATATAAATGATATGGTTATTGAAACATTGTATTATAACTTTAACAAATTCCTTTTCTATCTAAATATATTATTCTGTTTGTAATGTCATATATATTTTGTTGAATAGTTTTACTATGTATTTATTTTTTTGTAATAGTAATAGTAGTCGCCATATAATATATTTTTATACACAAATTCTGTAATAATACCCCTTTATTGCTGTTTTACTTGGACGAATAATTTCACATATTTCTCCAGGACGAATTCCAATTACTTGTGCTACTGGGTCAAACCTTGAAATTTCTGGAAATTGTGAATTATCTGTTATATTATATTTTTTTTTGATAACATCTACTTCATCATTATTTAATACTCTATGTTCTGGAACAAGTGAATGTTCTAAAATATTAAATTGAAGTTTTTTAATACTTTGGATAATTATCAAGAATTCGTCTTGTTCCCAAATATGTTTTAGTAAATTAGTCAATGTTTCGTTAATATCGTCTTTAATAATTATCATAAGTATATCATTTTTAGACAATGTTTCTTCTAAATTGAATAAATCATCTATCATTTCTTGAACATTTTGAGGTCTTAATGTTTTCGCTAAAAAGTAGCAAATATATATTTTTTTTGTTGTTGTTTCGTTTACTTTTTTTTCAAGAAGCATATCAAGTTGTTTATTTTGAAACATAGAATTAACTTCATTAATACTGAAATTAGAATAATCATCAATATTATATCTTTGTTTTAACATTAGTTCAAGAATTATTTTTCTTGATTTATAAACGGATGATATTAAACTACTAGAATTTTGGGTTGCCATTTTTGTTTATAATAGTCATTGACATTTTATTTTTAATTCAATTTTTTATTTAAATCACATTGTGTTCTTTAAATTATTTTCTTGGTTATTATTTTATTTGTTCTTTAAGTTGTTTTTTGGGTTATTATTTTTTATTTATTTTATTATTATTTTTTTAGTATTTTCTTCTTCTTTTTCTTCTTCTTTTTCATTCTCTCCAATTTCTTCTTCTTCAATCATATCTAAAATATTTAAAACTTCTTTTTCTTTCCTTTCTTCTTTTTCTTTCGTTTCTTCTTTTTCTTCTTTTTCTTCTTTTTCTTCGTTTTCTTCTTTTTCTTTCTTTTCTTTCTTTTCTTTCTTTTCTTTGTTTATTAATTCTATTAATATATTTTTATCACCTTCTAATAAATTATCTATTTCTTTATTTCTATGTTCTTCACTATTGTATTGCGGCGAATTTGGATTATATTGTGGTGAATTTGGATTATATTGTGGTGAATTTGGATTATATTGTGGTGAATTTGGATTGAATTGTGGCGAGTTTGGATTGTATTCATATTGTGGCGAATTTGGATTGAATTCATATTGTGGCGAGTTTGGATTATACTGTGGCGAGTTTGGATTATACTGTGGTGAGTTTGGATTATACTGTGGCGAGTTTGGATTAAATTCATATTGTGGTGAATATTCAACTAATTCGTTCCGTTTCCTCCATTTCTCTTCCATTTCTTCTTCTAATTGTTTTTCTCTTTCTCTCTCTATTTCTCTTTCTCTCTCACTTTCTCTTTCTTCTATTTCATTATTTTTTTCTTTAATCTCTTTTCCTTTTTCATTTTTAATCTTCTTCATTATCTCCGATTTATAATTACTTATTAATGTATTCAAATCAGTTGTTTCATCCATCAACAATTTATTAACATTATCAGAATAAGACATATTCATCAATTGTTCTATATTATCTTCTGTAATAATCCTCATTTGAACATTCAGCACTTGCAATTCTTGAATTAACAGTTTTAACGAATATGGGATTCTTACTATACTATAAGACCTACCAAATCGACTTATGTTTTCAATATTCTGTTTCCCGTCAACCGTTCCTTTAAATCGAATTGGTCCATCTGCAAAAGGACTAATGAATAAATTCAACGATGTATTATAAATAGCAACACATCCCGTTTTATTACATATTGCCATATAATATTCATCAGAACGGACCATGTACGCATCATTCAAAAAAGAAGACGCACCATGAGCCATAATTCCATCCCTTTCCATCTCTCCTATTCTTAAACCTCCGTCATTTGCACGACCTTGAACAGATTGTCTAGTTAACGCGGTATTCGGACCTCTAGCACGGTAATTAATCTTATCCTTAACCATATGTTTCAAACGCATATAATATGTAGGTCCAATGTAAATGTCAGAATATAATTGTTCGCCAGTCATTCCATTATAAAGAATTTCATTACCAGTTGAATGAAATCCGGCATTTACTAATGCTTTTCCATATAAAGAAATATTAGGCCCCTTGTTTTGAAATGCTGTACAATTACCAAAACCTCCGTAATTTGTGCATAATTTACCCAAAAGGGCTTCAACTAATTGCCCAATAGTCATACGAGATGGAATGGCGTGAGGATTAATAATGAGGTCCGGGCGTATCCCGGCTGCAGTAAAAGGCATATCTTCCTCAGGTATAATAATACCAATAGTTCCTTTTTGACCACTTCTTGAAGCCATCTTATCACCTATAGCAGGGATTCTTTCTTCTCTCACTCTAACCTTTGCAATTCTAAACCCTTCTTCTCCTTCACTTATAAAAGATTTATCAACGAAACCCACTTGTCCTTTCTTTGGAAAATAAGAAGAATCAATAAGAACATCTGGATTATTCGAATCAAAATTAACTTTACCGATAACAACAATCTTATCATCTAAAGGTGTATTCTCTTTTATGATTCCGAATTCATCTAAGTGACTATAATCGTAACCAGGTTTAATTCCGATAGCCTTTCTTTTAATCACATCTCCGAAAACAGAATTGGAAACAGAACCACTTACTTTAGAACTCTCTTCACTTGATTCATACACTGATAAATAAGTAGTGCGAAATAATCCCCTTTTAATAGAACCTTCATTTATTAAAATAGCATCTTCTACATTATATCCAGTATAAGACATTATTGCAACAATCGTATTCACTCCGTATGGTTGTTCCTCATTATTGAAATATTCTAAATATCTAGATTTGACTAAAGGAATTTGTCCGTAATTTAAAACGACACCTGTTTTATCCATACGCATTTGATAATTTGAATGATAATAAGATATTGCCTGCTTACTTTGACCACAAGAAAATGCATTACGAGTAACTGGGTTGTGTTCTGGAAATATAATTAGATTACCCATAAATCCCAGAATTAATGAGGGATCAATTTCTATGTTTGTATAATAATTATTCTTCTTCAATTCTTCAATATTATTCGCAATCATCAATCCTTCTTCTTCAGAAGGGTCAATGTAATCCACTACTGATTTATTCATGCTCAATTCTTCTTCAGAAAAAGAAGGATATAGTTGTTCTACTTCATAAATAATATTATTTTTATAATTATAGTTTTCCACCTTTTTCTCTTTGAACCCAGAAACAATTTGTTCCCAAGTGAATTTATTTTCATTAATTTTTTTCAATATATTTTCCCGATTAAAACTGACCTTCCCTTTATCCAAGTAATATATTGGTCTAGTCAATCTTCCAGAGTCGGTATAAATATAAATCTCATTATTCTCATAATCCAAAGAAATACTCGTATAAAAAGGAAAAACACCATTTCTACGAAGTAATCTAACCATATTAATCAATTCAAAAGGATTATCAATAGAACCAATCCAATTACCATTAACGAATATTTTACTCAATGAACCGATTAAAGAAGGATTGCATTCTTGTAGAATACGAATAGAAGTCTTGGAACGAAGCCATTTTATTAAAGGCCAACAAGAAAATCCGCTTGTAATGATTGTACTAATAGAGAGATGTTTATGTAACCCAATATTTCCTCCATCAGGAGTATCAATCGGGTCAATATACCCCCATTGAGAAGAATTCAACAGACGAGGTCCAACTACTTTGGCATTGGAATTCAATGGCAAATTTATTTTTCTCAATTGAGAGATAAAAGAGTTCCACGATAATCTATTTAGGTCTTGGATTACTCCTATTTTCTTTGTATGAGACAAGGCACCCCAATTTCCTTTAAATGCTTTTTTAAATCCATTTTCTACTACTCTCTCTTTGAAAATTTCATAAAAATTACTTTGAATTAAGTCAATGAAGTTATTCTTATATTTTCCAGTGTGGTAATAATATTCATTATCTATCTTCAAATGGATTGCCTTATTCTGAATTAAAAAATATTCGCGAAATAAATCGTAAATTAGTGTTCCAGATAATTCTATTCTTTTGAACTTGAAATTATCTCTATCGGTTGGAGTATTTTCACCAGTAAATACCTTCAATAATTTGAAAACCATATGACCTATAAAATAGGCCTTATCAAGGAAGTTCTTTTCTCCTATGTGTGGAAGAACATAATTCATTAAAATGTCCAAAACACTTGAAACCGTTTTCCTTTTCGTAAATCCTGCAATATATTTCAATGCGTTTTCTTGGTTGAATATCTTATATGAGTCGTGAACGCTTGGAATAAATAAATCAATGAAATTCTCGTTTTTCTTCAAGTCTAATAAACAAAATTCTATAATTTTTTTATCTGAAATTACACCCAATGCCCTCATTACAATAAATAGTGGTATTGCTTTTCTAACATTTGGGATTATAATTAATATTTGATTATTGGTAAATTTTGTTGAGGGAGATAATATTTTCACAGACATTGTTCGTATTGGTTTAGAAGCGTCCTCGCTTACTGAACGAATTTCACAAGAATGGCTGTATATATCATCTGCACCATTTTTGCGAATATACATCATATTGTTGGCGAATTTTTCTTGCGGGACAATAGACTTCTCTTTTCCGTCTATAATGAAATAACCGCCATAATCATTTCTACATTCACCCATATTGAACCGAACTTCTGGTGGTAAGTTTCTTAATATACATAAATCAGATTGCAACATAATGGGAATTCGTCCCAAATATATCTTATCTAAAATAATTGAAAAATTGCTTTTATTATTATCTTTATCGTAAATAATAAAGTCAACATCTACATCATAATGTATTGTTACTCCATAAGTCATATTTCTTAATCTTGCGTCATTTGGATACATATAATGTGCACTTTTATCGCTATCACCATCATCATAAATAATTGGTTTTCCAAAGTATATTTTTTTCCCATCTTTACCACCTAAATATAGTAAACATTCATTCGGCATTTCATTGGTCTTTTCACCTTTCTCTCTTTCAACAAATCTGATTGGATTATTTTCACTAAATATATTGTAAATTCCTATGTTGAAGAAGTTATTGTAAGAGTCTAAATGATGAGAAACTAAATTATAAGGATTATCTTTGAAATATTTATCAATAAGTTTCCAAGAAATATCTTCCATTTTATATTATATTAAATGCACATAATTTTAAATAGTTAATTCTTTAAAGTTTTTGAATATGGTAATTTTCTAACTTTGTGTGTTTTATTTATTCTTTTACTTATATTTGTTCTATTACTTATATTCGTAATTGTGAAAACAGTCCATGGTTGTTGAGGTCGGTCGTGTAAATAAGGTCTTAAATATTCCCATTGTCTATTCATATTACAAAACTCGTCTTTCAAAAATGGTGTTCCGCAAGAATTACCATATCTTAATGAAAAAGACATATTTTTCGCCATTTCCGTATCAATAACACACCCATCTAACGCCCCGCGAGGCTGAAATGGTTTTGGTCTTGAAGGGTCCGAACAATATTCTCTCGCATCCAACTCATAATGAGAACAAATTGTCCTAGAACAAGGCACTATCTTATTCAAATAAACATCATAATGGTCGGCTATTATTTGTTTTGCTGTTTCAATATTCAATTTCCCTTTATGTTCAATCATTAAATCATTAATACGAACTCTTCTTGCGCCTTGATGTCTTCTTATATCGTCAAATCCGGTATTTTGGCATTCCAAATTGCGTATTCTTGGATCATATGGAGCATTAAACCCAATGAAGTATCCATTTTTCGTTCTTTTAATATTATGGTATTTAAGTCCTAATTCTAACAACATTATTTCATTCGTTTTAATATCCCCAAACATCCAACTATTTGCATAGTCTCCAGAATTTCCCTTCAACAATATTTCAACATAATCATCCATCGTTTTACCATATTGCATCGCTTGGCGAATTCTTAGAGCAATTGGAAAATTATTTTCAAAAGGTAGAAATCCTCCTATAGTAGTTTCTGTTCCAATTATTCCATAACTTGTGACAAAGAAATCAGTTCCACTCCAAATCCAACCGGGAGCTGCTTGCATAAGAATACGAGCACCGTCAGTTGGATTAATATCAATAACCATATTGCACCATTGACCATCAACGAATTCAGAGAAATTATTATGAGCAACAACAATTTTTCCGTCTTCTGTATAATCCTTCCCAACAGCAATAAACGCGCTACATCTATCGCTCGCACCACCTTCCCTACTTGCACGGCTTTTTCCCGAATCACCTCCGTCCTTATTTGGATACCAATATCCAGTTAACGATAAATAATTATTCCACGCAATTATTTCGTCAATATCCGTTTTCGTTCCTCCCGAATTAATACCTTCAGCAATTCCTTCCATTTCTTCATAGAATTCAGGAAAGGAACTCTTTATCTTATCCTTTATCAGTGTTTTCCCAGCATCAATGAAATAACTCCATTTTTCACCAAAACTTTCATAAATAATGAAGTTCAACATTTCTTGGATTTCTTTAAATTCTTTTGAAATTAAATAACCGTGGGCGAACCCCCTTTCTTTTGGACTACCTTTTACAGAGAGATACTTCCAACCATTAAATTCGTATGATATTCCATTTTCAATCTTATTCATTCTTTTGCTGTTATATTTATTCATTTTTTTACTGTTCTTATTTATTTTTTTACTATTCTTATTTATTATTTTATCATCTTTCACTATTTGTATGTTATCCATTATAATATACAAATATAAATTTTATTATTATGTTATCATAATTAATCCTAATAACACAAAAAAGAGAATAAAAGGCAAAAGTAGAAGAAACCAAGATAGATTAGAGTTGCCGTTTTTACATATAAGGTTTAATACATATGTCCAAAATAAAATGTATATAAATTTAGCAATGAAAATTAAGGTCGTGTTTGGAACTGAAGATTTAAAGGTTCCGAATTTCAAGGATCGTGTATTTCCCAAGTTCTGAACCATAATAACGAAAAGTCCTAACATGGATAGAATGAAATAAATCGCAGCTGGAGTGCATAAACTCTTGTATTTCTTTACGAGATCAACCATTATGTATTATTGACAGAAAATAATATTACTTACACATTTCTAATTAATTGGTCTTTGTAAGGTAACGGATTTACTGGTTCAGGATATCCTCTTGTAATATTGTAAGCACTTTGTGCTTTATATAATAACATTCTCCCAGAATTTACTAAATCTTGTGGAATAAATGATCCACCCTTTCTTACTCTTCTATTTCTACTACTTCTTCTTGTTGTTCCTCTTCTTCTTCTTCTTCCACCGCCATTATTGTAAATACTATCGCGACCTTGAATTGTTTGAGTAGTTGGACTTACAATATACTTGTTTGTATTAAAATAATTGGTTTCACCAGTTTTTCCTGAAACTCCTGGCCAATCATTAATATTAGAGGTCCACGGTTTTCCTACTAGAGGAGGAACAACTGCAGGTGTCATTCCACCATAAAATTTTCTTGTTCTTTTTCCTGTCCTTGTTCTTTTTCCTGACCTTGCCCTTGTTCTTCCACCAGAAAAAAAATTTCCACAACCACACTCGCCTCCTTTTTGGTTACATATTTTACAGTTTTTAGTATGCTTATGTTTCTTATAAGTTCTTGATTTTATAGCCATATATTATAAGTAAATATTTTATTCAATATCAACATGTGTTAAAAAGTGTCTTCTACAACACAACTTTGTTAGTCCTAAATCATCCATAACATCCGCCTCTATTGTTTTTTCTTTGAAATTATTTTTTAAATAAACAACCTTTTCAATATCATAACCTTTCTCTGTTTTCCTTTTAATAACTTCATTTTTGTAGAACCTGTATTTATCCGCAATAACCATACCGCAAGTGAAACATTTAATTGGAATAATCATATTTATAATCTTTGTTATTATTATATTTATTATATAATTTTAAATCAATTTTTTCCTAAAATATAACCAGTTGTTGTTTTAAATAATTTCATTTTTGAATCATTATATTCTGAAGAATGCATTTTATTATGACAACTTTCGCATAAACCTAATAAGTTTGCCTTGTTATTTTTGTGAAAAACGGACCCATCACTATTCTTTATAATACCGTGCTCATTTGCAATCCTCTGAGGTTGAATATGATGAACTTCTGTGGTAAGTTCAATATTACATAATTCACACAAGTTCATTATCTTTTTACTATTATAATGAGAAGTTTTGAGAGAAAGAATACTACCGGTTCCTTCATTATATTTAATTCGGATGTTATTTGCCAATTCTAAAAAATCAACTGGTAGGTTTAAGGAACGACAAACTTCTAAACCATACATATTATTTCCTGGTCCATCTTTCAACTTTCTATCATATATTAGTATATCTCTCTCCTTGTCATATATAACTTCCATATGTTTGAGAGATAAAGTTTCCAATCCAATAATCTCATCATAATTTATTATTTCGTGTAAATGTGTTGCAAATATATAACTACTTCTTTTCTCAGATAACTTATTCACTCCAGCAACAAAAATACTTTTTGCTGAAATACTTTCAGTTCCAGAACATAACTCATCCCCTAAAATCAAACTATTCTCATTTGATAGCCTCAATATAGTTCTTAATTCTGTCATCTCCACAGCAAAGGTAGATAATCCTTTGAAAATATTATCGTTTCCTAATATTCGTGTGAATATATATTTATAAGGATAATAACTGAAATTACTACAAGGTACGAACAAACCTGATTGAGCCATTATTATAGATATTCCAATTGATTTTATCAGACTCGTTTTTCCAACTGCATTTGTTCCATATAATAATATTCCGTCATTTTTATTAATTCCGAGTTCAATATCGTTGGTTACATAAAGTTCATTTTGTTGAATATTCTCTATTAAACAATGTCTTATTCCTTTTGCAATTACGAATGATTTTTCGGATTTTTCTATTTTTGGGCGACAATAATTATATTTTATAGCAATTTGAGATTTACTATATATAATATCTATCTTTGTTATGAATTCTATAACATGATTCAACTTATCTTGATTACTATCTTCTTCCAATTTTGTCAATATTTCGGAAAAATAAACCTGTGTTAATAAATCTTTTAGTTTAATCTTTGAGTTCGTTATATTTTGACATAATTCTTTTATTTCAATAGTTGAAATACTTTCATTACTTGCAGATTGTGTAGAAAATAATAGGGTTTTGCTTGAAACATTGAATATGAATGTCTTATTTTCATTATTGAAAGAAGAATTGTATTCCAATTTTTGAAAATGATTATCTGGATAACCTTCAATAATTTTTTTCAATATAGAACATCTTCTTTTGGTTGAAATAATACTGAATGAGTTTTTCTCTGTTTCATGTATTTTTATGAAATCAGCAGTTTTCGTTTTCTTCTCATATTTGGAAATAATGTTATTGAAATAGTTACTAATCGCATTCAATTTATCTATAGAATCCATTAATATTTCAGTTTCTTTGTCCAGAATTGGATTATTACCTTTATTGAAGAAATTGATATCGTAATTTTGATAGATATCTATGTCTTTACATAAATCAAAATCTATTTGTTTTTCTAAGAAGCTAATTATATATTCACAACAATAATCAATATTTTGGCTGTTATTCTCTCTACTACTTTCTCCATTATTCAAATTCAAGTAAGATATAATAGTTTCATCTTCACTTATTTTCATAAATATTTCTTTAATGATATTCAGGTTCTGATAAAGATGAAAAAGCATTTTTGGAGTTAGCTTTTTGTTTATAATTAATCTATTAATTTTAGGAATGTCTTTTATCATTCCAAGTTTTGTTTTTAAAAAATCGTAATCATTATGATTGTTCATGAAATATTCTGTGATTGAATATTCATTTTCCAAATAATCTATATTTGTTGTAGGATTTAAGAAGAGATATGAAAATCTTCTTTTTCCCATTGGGGTAGTCGCAATGTTTAACATTTTTTCCACTGAATAAATACCTTTATAATTATCTTTGTCATTAATTATATTCAATTGTTTGAGAGAATGATTGGCTAATATTAATCTATCACTACAATTCTCAAAAATGGGTTCGCTAATTTTATTTATGAGATTAGGATTATGTTGATATATAAAATCAAGTAGAAAACAAAATGATTGTAGAGCAATCATATTTTCATAGAAGTTTTGAATAAAAATGTCATAATCATTAATTTTGTAGAACTTCTTCAACAATTCTTTTTGATATACTTGTTTTTCACAATTGGACGCTTTATGTTTTTCGTTTTCATCTAAGTTAATTTTATGTATAGAATTGCAATTTATTCCAGAGTAGTTTATTATATCATCGATCTGATTATTGGATAGAATATTACTACTAATTACAATAACTTCGCTTGGTTGGTAAATAGAGATAAATCTCTCTAATTCGTCAAAAGTAGATGGGCTATGAATATATATTTCTTTAAATTCAAATATAGATGTTTTACCAGTGTAAATATCTATATTTGAAATACCGACACGAATAATCTGATTATTTTTTGGGTTACAACTCCGTTTATTCAATATAGAATTATTCATATTTACTACATTTAACCAAATACAAGTTGTATTATTTGTTATATGCACATTATCTGGAAAAAAATAGGTTCCAGGTGAATATATTCCATTCAAACTCCTTGTCGTATTTTTCGCTTGTTCATCTTGAACATAAACAACAACAGTGCAACCGTCATCCTGTAATTTTCTCAAGTATTTGTCAATCATATAAGTAGAAAAGCCAGCCATTACTACAGATTCGTGTCCTACACATGTTTTCTTATCCGCGATATTTAAATCGCATATTTGTGAAAAAATAATAATTTCACTTCCAGATATTTTATCAGAATTATTATTTTTTAAACCATAAACTTCAAAGAACGCACCGACTTGCATTAATACGATTGTTTTCTCTCCATATTCATTTTTATATTTTCGAGTAAGTTCAAAATATTCTTTGATTAGTGCCATGTTTCTTTATATTCTTTTTGTTATTTATTTATTTGTTTATTTCTTTATATTGTTTTCTTATATTATTTCCTTTATATTATTTTTCTTATGTTATTTCCTTTATATTGTTTTACAAAGAAACATAATCATCTTTTAAATAACTTAATGTCCATATGTTTTTTTTTAAAGAAGAAAATGTTTCTTTATTTATCAATTTTAAATTATAGTATAATATTTTCAATATAATAGTTAAAATAATTATGTATAATGGAACTGCATGAATTTTATTGTTATGCTCACATAAAACACCGTCTTTATCTTTTTCATTAAACACAGAAAACTCCGCATTTATATTCTCCTCTAAATTTTTATAATCTATTTTACACCCTTTTACAACCCTGTTATTACAGTTTAGTCTCCATACAAATTTCTCAACTACTATTTTATCTACACCTAAAAAATGTTTTAATTTAATTATTGTTGATTCTGGATTATATGAAAATATATCAACATCTATATCGCTACTACCGTGAAAATAATCAATTCTTTGCACACTTCCGAAAAAATACAATTTAGTATCTAAGTAATTACTTAAACTTTTAAAAAATAAAATAGTTTCTGTTGGTAAATTATTTTTAACACTTTCCATATTATAATAATTGAATATTTTATTTATTATTTATAAAATTATGTAACATTGTTTCTTTATTGTTGTTATTAACAATACCAGTTAGCATAGATGATTCATAAATTGAACGAATAACATCATTAGGTGCATTACTACCTACCTTTATCAAATCGTGTTCACGAAGATGAGTTTTTATTTCATTTATATTTTTTCTTTTAAGTTCTTTATGTGCGTCCATTATTTGTTTTCGTGTGCTATTATCTTTTATTAATACCCCAACTTTTCTACATATATTAGAACGACCCAATGTATATTTTCTTCTAATCGTTTTCTTAATGTATTTTTTATTTTCGCACTCGTTATTCAAATGATTGTTTTCTATATTTATCTTTATCTTGTCGTTATTTATCTTGTCGTTCTTTAAATTGTTTTCTATATTTATCTTTTCGTTATTTATCTTGTCGTTCTTTAAATTGTTTTCTATATTTATCATTATTTTGTTTGAGTGGTCCCCTTCGTTCTTTAAATTATTTTCTTGCATTTTCAATTTCTGTTTTATAATCTCTAACTTTTTCTCTCTATCTGTATTGTCATTATTTACAACCGTATTCTCAAACTTTATACCATTTGTTCTCTTTTTAGTTACATTCCATGTTCTATATGTTGGTTTAATACCATTTTTTAAACAACCATAAGGAACAGTATTATCAACTGTATAAGTATTTATTTTAATTTCAGGATATGTTTGGGGTTGAAATTGAAATGGCTCTTTTAATTCATCTGGTAACTCCAAATTAATTGTAGGATATAAAACCGGTTGAGGATTCGGATTTTTTATTGTTTTATTGAATATTTTTTCCTTAAGTACCTTTTTATCGTTTTCCTTCTTTTTATTAGAAAGTTCATTTAAATAATTCATTGACTCCATAAATTCATCTGTGAATTCATTTACTTTTTTATTTTCATTGTTTTCTTTACTATCATTATTTTTATTTTGATTATTTTCTTTACTATCATTATTTTTTTTATCATTATTTTTTTTACTATCGTTCTTTTCTTTATTTTGTTCTTTATTCTTATGCTCCCTTATTTTATTCAATAATTTATTTTTCAATAACGAATTTGGATTTATCAATAATGGTTTTGCAGATCTCTGTTTTCTCACTTTATTTTTTCGTGTTTTATCTGATCCTGAAATAGTAAATAATTCAGGATTTATCTTGATAGTTTTTTTTAAATCTGATGACATTATATTATAATTATGAAAAACATTTTATTTATCCGATTTCACAATATATTCAAAAAACCGTTCCACTTTTATCAACTAAATATACATAGTACTAATTAAGTTGCTCATTTTCATTCTCTCTTCTATATCTTCGTTTTTCTTGAATATTTCAAAACCATTTTCTAAATCTGAAATAGTAATTATTTTCTTTTCATCTATTGACTTACAAAAAATTCTTCTACTATGCGCTATCTTCACTTTTGATAATAATAATTCAATATCTCTTCCGTAATACCTGAAATATTTTATCTTCTTATTAAACCAACTTGCATCTATTCCTTCTATTTTCCAATTACTGTTGTTTACCTTTTTCATAAATATATTGAATAAATCAGACCCAGTATACTGATCTATCTTAAACACCCAACTAAATCTTGATTTCAATCCTGCATTGTGAGAGAAAAAACAGTCATTCAATTCCTTTTCATAACCAGCAATAATAACCATCAACTCATTTTTATGATTGCTTAATGATTCGCATAAAGTATCAATACATTCTTTTGAAAAAGAATCTATTTTATCGTTATTTCCTAAAGAATATGCTTCATCTATAAATAGACAACCACCTAAACATTCGTTTATAACATCTCTCGTTTTTATTGAAGTTTGTCCAAGATATCCAGCAACTAAATCAGTTCTTGTAACCTTTTTAAATATTCCCTTTTTAAGGATATTCAACTTTATAAATATATTACCTATTATTTTCGCAACCTCTGTTTTACCTGTTCCTGGTGGTCCATAAATAACCGTATGAAGATATTCATTATTATTTTCGCTGTTCAATCCTTGTATATAATATAATATTTGGTCCAAAATATTTTCTTTAATTTTATCCATACCAATCATATCATTCAATTCATTCAATGGTTCTTTAATTTTATGAAGAATATCAATATCTATATTGTATTCTATTTCGGGATCACATTTATAATTATTTATTAAATATAATAGCGACCCAATATTCTTTATTTCAATATCTATATTTATCTTCTTTTTTACTCTTGTTATTTCCTCATTGAATTTCACTTCATTCCCTTTCACTTCATTCCCTTTCACTTCGTTTTCATTATTAGATTTTTCATCCATAATCGAAATCAGTTTTCTATATTTATTCATTTATGTATTTTTATAATTATAAACTTTAAATAATTTAAAAATAAATTGAAATAATAAATAACCAAATGTATATAACAAATAAAATAATACAAGAAAATAAAATGTCTTATCAATTCGCAAACGAAATCCAAATGTTCTTTCAACAAAATAATAATAAAGAAAATAATAATAAAGAAAATAATAAAGATGATAATTATAATCCTTGGGCTATTATTGAAAGTTATTTCAAAGGACAACATTTACAAAGATTAGTTAGACATCAACTTGAGTCTTACAATAACTTTGTAGGTTATCAAATTAATAGAACGATTGAAATGTTTAATCCTGTTCATATTAAATCTGAACAAGATTACGACCCTAATAGTGGAAAATACTCATTAGAAATTTTAGTTACATTTGAAAATTTTCATATTTACAGACCACAAATTCACGAAAATAATGGTGCTACCAAACTAATGTTTCCACAAGAAGCAAGGTTGAGGAATTTCACTTACGCCTCTTCGATGACTATAGACATGAATATTCAATTCATTGTCAAGAATGGAAAAAATCTGGAAAATACTCAAACATTTTATAAAACATTATCGCAAATTCATATTGGTAAATTGCCTATTATGTTGAAATCCAGTATTTGCGTTTTATCACAATACAAACATGTAGAGAATAATCTCACAGGTGAATGTAAATATGACGCTGGCGGTTATTTCATCATTAACGGTTCTGAAAAAACCGTATTAGGACAAGAAAGAACACCCGAAAATAAAGTCAATTGTTTCAATGTGAGTAAAAATAACACAAAATATTTATGGACTGCTGAAATAAAATCCGTTCCTGTTTTCAAATGTATATCTCCTAAACAAATTAATGTTATGATTTCTTCTAAAAATAATGGATTTGGACATCCGATTTATGTTCAACTTCCTAGAGTAAAACAACCAATTCCTCTGTTCGTATTATTCCGCGCAATCGGTATAATTTCTGATCGTGAGATTTGTGAGAAGATTTTATTAGACATTAATGATGTTAATAACAAAGAACTACTCAATTCATTGCAAGCATCCATTATTGACTCAAATCAGTATTTGACACAACAAGAATCGATTAAACACATAAACTCTTATGTTATGTATACCCCAATTAATATGGATAGAGAGACTGGAATAAAAAAGAAGAATGATTTCACAATGGATATTTTAAACAATGATTTGTTTCCTCATTGTATAACCCAAGAACAAAAGATTTATTTCCTTGGATATATGACGAACAGATTATTACAGGTGAGTTTGCAGATGATACAACCAGACGACAGAGATTCTTATTTAAACAAAAGAATAGATTTGACTGGGTCTTTGTTGAATAATCTATTCCGTAATTATTTCAATAAATTAGTCAAAGATATGGAAAAACAAGTGATTAAAGAAATAAATACTGGTTCTTGGAAATCAAGCGACGATTATCAAAATATTATTAATATGACAAACATTTACAAAATTATTAAATCCACTACTATTGAAAATGGATTAAAACGAGCATTATCAACCGGTGATTTCGGAATTAAACATACGAACACAAACAAGGTAGGAGTTGCACAGGTTCTCAACCGTTTGACTTATGTGAGTAGTCTAAGTCACGCCCGTCGTATTTCCACGCCAACAGATAAAAGCGGTAAATTAATTCCGCCTCGTAAACTACACAATACATCTTGGGGATACTTATGTGTTTCCGAAACTCCAGAAGGTCAATCGGTTGGTGTTGTGAAGAACTTGAGTTATATGACGCATATTACAATTCACTCCGACTCTTCATCTATATATGAATATGTTGAACAAAATACATTAGGCGTTCAACAATTCGCGCCCAAAGAAATGTATAAGAAAGTAAAAGTATTCATAAACGGTTGTTGGATAGGTATAACAAACGAACCCCACGATTTATTCTTGAAGTTGAAAGATAAAAAGTATCAGGGAATAATCAACATCTATACTTCTATAGTGTTCGATTACAAAATGGCGGAAATTCGCATTTGCAACGACAGTGGAAGATTGACGCGACCTTTGCTCAGAGTAAAAGATAATAATATTTTGATTGATAATAATATAATAAAGGACTTAAAGAAAAATAAGTTGAACTGGGATGATTTATTGACCAACTGTAATCTTGAGAATTCCGTGTTGGAATATATTGATCCAGAAGAACAATCATTGAGTATGATTTCTGTAAAACCGCAAGATATGTTGGTTACAAATCCAGATGAAATATATAAATATACACATTGCGAAATACACCCCAGCACAATTTTCGGGGTGTTAGCATCTTGCATTCCTTTTCCCGAAAATAATCAATCTCCTAGAAATACTTACCAGTGTGCACAGGCAAAGCAGGCGATGGGTGTTTATGTTACCAATTATGAAAATAGAATGGACAAGACATCTTATGTTTTGAATTATCCTGCGAGACCATTAGTGGATACAAGAATTATGGATATGATACATATCAATAAAATTCCTTCTGGGTTCAATGTGATTGTAGCAATTATGACACATACTGGATACAATCAAGAAGACTCGTTGTTGTTCAATAAGGGTTCTATAGATCGGGGATTATTTCAAGCCACAATATATCATACAGAAAAAGATGAAGATAAGCAAAAAATAAATGGAGATGAAGAAATCCGATGCAAACCAGATAGAACTAAAACGAAGGGAATGAAGTTCGCGAATTATGATAAAGTGAATAGCAAGGGTGTTATACCTGAAAATACATTAATAGAAAATAGAGATGTTATAATTTCCAAAATTATGCCTATAAAAGAAAACCGAAATGACCATACAAAAGTAATAAAATACGAGGATCACAGTAAAATCTATAAAACAGATGAAGAAGTATATGTCGATAAAAATTATATTGACCGAAATGGGGATGGATACAATTTTGCAAAAGTTCGTATTCGTTCTGTAAGAAAACCGGTCATAGGTGATAAGTTTTCCTCAAGAAGTGGTCAAAAAGGAACAATAGGAAATATTATTCCTGAACAAGATATGCCTTTTACAAAGGACGGAATTAGACCAGATATAATATTGAACCCACACGCAATTCCTTCCAGAATGACAATTGGGCAATTGAAAGAAACAATATTAGCAAAGGTTCTATTAAGTTTAGGTTTATTCGGAGATGGAACTAGTTTTGGTGATTTAGAAGTAAACACGATTTGCGAAGAATTGATTAAATCTGGATATGAAGCTAGGGGAAATGAGTTAATGTATAATGGATTAACTGGTGAGCAGATTGAATGTAGTATCTTCATTGGTCCGGTATTTTATCAAAGGTTGAAGCATATGGTTGCAGATAAGCAACATAGTCGTTCAATTGGACCAATGGTTAATTTGACAAGACAACCTGCTGAAGGAAGAAGTAGAGATGGAGGTTTAAGATTTGGAGAAATGGAAAGAGATACAACAATTGCACATGGAGCTGCTAGATTTACGAAAGAACGATTGTATGATGTTTCTGATAAATATAGCGTTTATTCTTGTAAAAAATGTGGAATGATTGCGTCATATAATGACAATACGAATATTCATAGATGCCGCACTTGTGATAACAGGACAGATTTTGCTTATGTTCAAATACCTTACTCGTGCAAATTATTGTTTCAAGAGTTGATCACGATGAATATTGCACCAAGAATAATAACTGAAAATTAAAAAATATATATAATATAATGGATTTCATATTTGGTTCAAGGAAAAAGACAAGTGAAAAGAAAACTACAAAAACAAAAGGAAAAAAGATTACTCAATATCGTAGACACATTTATACTCAACGAATTAAAAAATCTTTATGTAGAAGAATTAAAACTGATGAGAACTGTAATAGGTTTAATGGTTGCAAGTATGCGTCAGGAACAAAAAGAAGATTCTGCCGTAAAAAGAAAAGTAAAAAAATTTAGTAGAGTTATATATATAAATGTTCAAGGACATTTCAAAATTTTCTAATACGAGTGATTATTTACCAATATTAATTTCGGTTTTAATCGTGGATATTACTGGTATAATTCTCTCGTTTAAGGGAATAATTAAATCCCAATATTTAAGAAAATGGTATATAAATTATGGGTTAAATGCTGTAATAGCAGATGTGTTAGTTATTGTTTTGGGTATAATAATTGCTCGTTTCTTATATAGTTATATATTCAGTAAATTCAATATTGTTTATTTTACATTATTGGCATTATTGATTCAAATAATCCACGATATATTATTCTACTTTATTTTTTCATTAATTCCTAAAGACACAAACCATATGTTGGATTTTTTCAAGAAGTATGCACAAGAGGTAAAGGGATCGGCTATTGTAGGGGATAGTATAATGATGATTACGGCATGCATTTTATCTTCAATAACGGCATCGTTTTCTTTAAATTCAAATATTATTATATTAATATTATTGATTTATTTATTACCTTATATTTTGAATACTTTTTAAATATAATTACTTAAATAATACAATAAGTAATTATATATGTCTTATCACGATTTTTTGCATAAAATAAAAAAAGATAAAATAAAAATTATATTTGAATTAGGTAGTCGTGATTTGATTGATTCTATCCAATTGTTAAATTATTATAATAATAATGTAAATATTTATGCTTTTGAATGTAATCCAGAATGTTTAATTGAATGTAAAAAGAACTTTGAAAATTTAGATGCAAAAAACAAAGAAAAAATAGTTTTAGTTGAAAAAGCAGTTTCTTTGGATAATGGAGAAATCACATTTTATCCTTTTGATTTGACAAAATACGATAATATGGGAAGTTCTTCCTTGTTAAAAATAGATTTTTCTACTAGAAATGCTGATGATCCAGATTACAATATTGAAAATCCACAAAAGGAAATAAAAGTAGATGGCACTAGATTAGATACATTTATTGACTCCAATAATATACAAAACATTGATTTATTATGCATAGATTTACAAGGTTATGAATTAAATGCTATTAAAAGTTTAGGTGACAAATTACATAATGTTAAATGTATTATTACAGAATGTTCTATATCAAGCACATATGTTAATGGTGCTTCATTCGTAGAATTGTATGAATACTTGAAGAGTTATGGTTTTTCATATGTTTTAAGTAATAAATTTGGTGTTAATTTTCCAGATTTGAATTTAACAGGATTTTCCGAATTTGATGCTTTATTTATCAATAATTCTATTTATTTTTGATTTTGTAAATCGCAAAAGTAGTCAATGAAAAAAGTATTCCTCCCCATAAAGTATCTATCAATGCAGTTTTGATACTCCATTTATCAAACAACGCCAAATTTGTTGTTTCATAAACAGAATAAATCACTATTCCTAAAATAAACGCATCCATAATACTTCTCTTTTTAGAAATAATGAAATAGTACAATCCAAATACTAGAGCTATATAACATATTATTGCTGAATATATCTTGATTTTTATTTTATTTCCTTGAATAATCTTGATTTGATTATTGAAATAATCCTTCATTGAGAACAAATAAATACTATCCAATAGAATGAAAATTATGAATGTTGAGAGAATTGTAAGCATTCAATTATTTAGGATTAATATATATTCTCAAATATTTTATTTTATTATTTTCAATATATATAGCATGGCTGGTTTAAGTATAAATTTATATGGTTCTGTTAGGCCTACACCAACTCCACTTCCCGGATCATTTGGTTTCTCTCTATTAGGTAAGGGTCTTAAAGGATTTATACCTCAGAAAAATCTCGATACAAATGATATATATTCAGAAACGGAACAACAAAGGTTTCAATTAAGGCAGGCGTGGAATAATCTGTATAGACAACAATTATTGGCTTCTAACCGAAAAAGAGTTATCACTCCATTTAGAGCAATTACTAATTCGGGAGATGTTTTAAGTCGCAAATATTACTCTTGTGGAGGTAGTTGTCAGACTTTTCAGAGCAGACCTAATTTAAGAGGATTGAAATCCAAATTCGGCTCTATTCAGAACTTATGTGATAATACCAGTGTTCCTGCGTCTGCTTGTAATGGAAAATATGTTTATGATAGCTCTGATTACTTAACATATTTAAAACAAAAGGCAATCGTCAAGAACTACAATGATTTATCTAATGGTGGCGATGATAATAATGCAAACCAAAGTATTTTGAAGGCAATTCGTAGATATTAAATGATTAAGTATTTTTTTTATTCATTTATTATTATATAATGATTTCCAATAATTATGCTTCATATTATGTTCCTCCAACATCAGTTCAATTCAATAATTATGTTTCAGCGCAGACAATTGGTCCATTGAATTCTTCTCAAACACCATCACAAATAGGCTATCACAGCTATGGTTCTTTGAATGGTGTTCATCCAAACCCACCACAATTCTATCCTTCAGATAATTCTAGTCAATTCTCTCAAGCAAGAAACCAATATTATAGAGCAACAAGCGTTGCATTAGTCCAGCAGTTATTAGCAAGAAAAAAGGCAATTGCGAGTCATCCTAATGAATTTTTTTCTATGTCAACACAAATACAACGACCAGTTTCTACTCATACCAACTATATTCCTCCGCCAGCTTCTTCACTCTATACATCTATCAAGAAAAGTCAAGCTGTAGGGAAAAGTTCTTATAAACAAGGATTACCACCTAGTTCATATTTAAGTTATAAGAATTATAATAATAATGATGTTAAAACCGCATTAAGATTTTCGAGGTCAGGAGGTTGTGTGGCTCCTAAAAAGAAGGGATCAATCTATAATTATAGTTGTTCTAATGGAAAAGTTTGTAATATAGGAGCATTCTCTGGACAGGGATATTGAAATATTATCAGTTGTAGAAGAAAATTCAGAAAAACAACGAAGACAATAAGAACAAGGATTTAAAGAACATACCCACCTAAATAATGTAAAAAAGAATATAAAGAAGAAAAGTAAAGACAAAACAAAGAATATAAATAGAAATAATTATATTCTTTAATTATATTAAATGTCAACAGCAGTATTTCCACAAGGAACAGAAAGTTATAATAATAGTAAATATGCACCATTTACGGCCGAATATAATAGTTGGAAAGGAACCGGATCATATTCCTATCCAATCGGAATAGCCAGTGGGAATATTAGACCTTTAACAAATAAAGATTATACGAATACAGCATACCAAAAACCAGGATTGCCTAGACCTTTGAAATGGCAATATAGAATAGGTAGAACAACAGAGAGACGAATGACTATTGTGAACCCAGATAAACCAAATCAATACATTGTAGTAAATCGTGAATCAAGATCATCTAAAACAGATTCCTTAATTGGACAATTGATAGATAGGCCTGGGAAATATATAGTAAAACAAAATCCAAGCAATGAAGTAAATGGTCCTACTCAGTTGAATGCAGACTGTAGCACTTGTAAAGGTATAGGTGTAGTCACTGATTTCAAACCAGAAACTTATTTAACAAACAATCCTGAACCTTCTGTTTGTAGTCCACAGTTATGTTGTAATCAAGAATCCAAGGCATTAAAAAATGTCATATATGCAAGCACGAATTTGAAGAAGAATTATTTCACAACATTGCAACAGTATAGACAAAACAGATGTCAAACATATGATCAAAAAGCATTCAATTTCCAAAGAGGCATCATTTCTGAAACGGATTACAATAATTATTTAAGCAATTCAAATATTAGTTTATCCGATTTGAAAAACTCTAAACCAGGCGATCCTTTAAGTTATTTAAATTTATATGTCGCAAATTGTTATCCAAATACAGACGCAAGTATAACTTCACAAGGTGGATATGTTTTGGAAATATTTGAATTATTGAAAAGTCAAAATGTATTCACTAATAATGATATCGCAAATTTTGGAACACAAAACATTCAGAATTTTGCACAATTGAATACTTTCTTGAAAAATATCAAAGGAAACTCTGCATTGGCATTGAAGATTTATTATAACTTCATAAATAACCCATATTTAGGTGTTCCATTATCAGGTCCAACAAACCCAAAAGCGTGTAAATTGGTTGTATACAAACCTAGCAATCCACAGTTTGCAACTCAAGGAGGAGTATCAAGTAGCACAAGAACATTTAAATTGACTAATGATACAATTAGTTCAAATCTCGCATCAATTCGTAGCTTAAAAGGACACGGTTCAACTGCAAATTTGGGAGGACAACCATATAATCCATTTCTTTATAAAAATAAGGTGCCTCAATGTAACAATGCCGCATTTATTTGTAATCCAGGTTATTATATAAGAAATGGGGGGTCTAAAAGTTGTACCGATTCTTAGGAGGTTTGATCATAATTCAAAAAAATATTTAGTTTTTCGATAAATTTATTATTGGGTATTTTAAATTTATCACACCATTGAACACATTTATTTATGTTATTTTTCTGTATTATTTCCAATTTTTCACATTTATTTTTACTTCTGTAGAGAGATAATAAAAAATTAAGGTATTCTATCTGTTGATTTCCAATTATTATATTACATTCTTCTAACTTGTTCAAGAAATAATATGGCAAATCAAAATTCAATATACTTTTTATTGTGGATTTTTTTGTAATTATATTATTTAAATTACTTAATTGACTATTGTTGCTGAAAATGAAGTTTTTACAAATTACATATTTTTCATTGCTTATAATATTTGTTATATTTGGTTTAATAACATATACTTTTTCATACATACATGTTAAAATATACAAAATATCCAAAACGGGTTTGTAAAATAAATTATCTATTTTTATTATTGAAACACCGTTTGGTGCTTGATAACATATAATATTACAAATCATAAATAGTAATCCAATAGTATAACTATTTGTATCATTATAATCTGCATCATTCAATTCATATGATAATAACTGAACTTTTGAAAAAAGAAAATCGCGAAGTTCTATTTCATAACCTTTATCTATTACTTGACTTATGTTTATTTCTTTTTTTTCTATGTTCAAGTCAATATAGTCTTCTCTCAGAAAAGTAATACATTCTACTACTGATTTTGAATTTTTTCCGTAAGAAATAGTATTTATATTTATATTATAAAACAAGTCTATAAGACCAAACATAGTTATTATTTCTATATAAATATAGAATGTGTTTGAAAAAGGATTTAACTTGCTTACTGATAAATTCGCATTTGGAATTTTCGAAAAAATATATTCATATGGATTTAATGTTTTGTATAAAAAATTTATCTCACCTTTACTAATAATCTCATATTCCTTTTGTAATCCATTCAAATAATAGTGTAAACTACTGGAAATAATAGGCTCTAACATGTAACCATCACACTCGTATGTTGGAATAATATTAAACTCTATATTTTGTTTAGGTAATATATAATAACTCATTATAAGAAGATATATATATTTTTTTAAGTATTATTCCTAACTTTTTTAGTTACATTTTTCTTTTCCTTCTCTTTTTTCTTCAACTCTTTTTCTTTTTCTTTCACTTCTTTTTCTATTTCCTTTTGTCTTTCCTTTTCTTTCTTTTCCATTTCCTTCTTTTCTTTTTCTATTTCCTTTTGTCTTTCTTTTTCTTTCTTTTCTAATTCCTTCTTTTCTTTTTCTATTTCCTTCTCTCTTTCCTTTTCTTTCTTTTCCATTTCCTTCTTTTCTTTTTCTATTTCCTTCTGTCTTTCTTTTTCTTTCTTTTCTAATTCCTTCTTTTCCTTTTCTGTATACTTCTTTTCTTTTTCTTGTTCTTTTTCTTGTTCTATTTCTTTATCAACAGGGTTTGTGACTTTAAATTTGTATACTTTTTTAGTTACATTTTTCTTTTCTTTTTCCGGTTCTTTTTCTTCTTCCGATTCTTTTTCTTTTTCTTTTTCAGAAGGCTTTACTACTTTAAATTTATATACTTTTTTAGTTACATTTTTCTTTTCTTTCTCTAAACCCTTTTCTTTAACCTCTTTCTCCAACTCTTTTTCTTTTTCTTTAAGTTCTTTCTCCAAATCTTTTTCTTTTTCTTTAAGTTCTTTCTCCAAGTCTTTTTCTTTTTCTTTAAGTTCTTGTTCTTCTTCCTCATTACCTTCTGTTGCTTGTACCAAAACCAACTTATTTTTCAACTTTTTTACCTTTTTAATTTTCTTTTCTTTTTCTTTTTCTAATTTCTTTTCTTCTTCCTCTTCTTCCTCTTCCTCTTCTTCTTCTTTTTCCTTTTCCTTTTCTTTTTCCTTTATCTGTTTCTTAATTCTCCTATCTGTTACTTCTTCATTCATTAACTCTAATTCAACTTTTTCTGCATTAACTACCCTTATTTTCTTATAAACAAAATATCTATTCAGAAATGATATCTTTTTTTCATTTGTGTTCATATCTAATGCTCTACCATATTCATCTTTTTTTCTGAACTTTTTTACTTCATCCAACATATTATTGAACAACTCTCCAAACAATCCTGAACCATTTGGTAATCCAATACTTTTCGCTTCTTCATTATCAATCAATTTGAACCCATAATTTTCCATTATTCTATTAAGATAGTCAAAATTCACAAGATATTCAGCAAATAACTTGTTTATTGACTCTTGATAAACCAATATTTTATATCCTAAACTCGTTATATTATCATCAAAAGTTTCGTCTTCATAATCCTTTATTATTTCCCAAATCTTCACATCATCGTCATACAACTCCACCTTTTCACCAATCGTCTTCTTCTTCAATAAATTAAATATTTGTTTTCCATCATAACAAGTTCCTATAAAATAACCATTCAATTTAGTACATTCAGAAACATTCCTAATAAAATTTTGAAATGTAGAATTATCTTCAAAGAAATAGTGCAATGCAAATTGACAAGAAGATATATTAAATCCTTCTTTCCCTTTTCCATATTGACGAAATACACCCCTTCCAAGTTTATCCTCATCTCTCGTACCTTCACCAAACACAGCATTAGTTATTTGAATCGCCTTATCATTCAACATTGCGGAACCATTTCTTATGTTACTAGAACTATTTCCATTTACAAATAAAGCATATGGAACATGTTTGAATTTTTTACGAGAATTCAAATATCTAGTGCAAGCACCATCCGTTCTATTTTCCAAATTATCTTTTGAAATGTCTATTCCAAATACAAACGAGAGATTTGATAATATCCATTTCGATAAATCTCCGGCTTTTCCGCAAGCATAATCTATCAATGTATCTCCTTGTTTTGAGACACTTTTGATAAGTAATTTTTTCACATATAAATTATGAAAATCACGCAATGATTTCGTCTTATCCGAGGAAACAATACGATTATAATATATATCATCATCAACTATTTCATCAGGAATATTATTTCCAGTAGTAATCATTTCAATAGTAATTGGGTTATGGATCGAATGCCAGTTACTATTTGCAACATGATATGCATTACACGAAATTTCATTGTTTTCAATATATTGTGCGGTCTTATCATAACGAACCCTCAATGGTATCCATTTCCATTGATTTCTTTCATTAACATCATAGCTGAATTCAACGATCATATCGTTATTGAAAACTTCTCCTTCTTCAGTGAACATTTGATTTATTCCAGTATTGTCCTTTTTCAACATAATATTACAAATTGCAGCATTTTCTTCATATGGATTGGAAGGGACAAATTCGGCAACCTGATAAGTATTTTCGTTATCAACATCTTTGAATTCTGGCAATTTATCATCAATAATATCTTTACAAGGATTTATGTATCCGTGTTTTTTAGGGTCAAATCCGCAACATAATATTAGAGTTTTATATTCGTTTATCTGAAAATTTGAATCAACATTAATACCTTCTTGATAAATCGGATTAACTACATCTATATTTGAATTATTTTTCACCGTTTTTACTAGAAAATCAATAGTGTTATATTTAACAGGTTTCCACTTGAAAGAATAATCCCAAGTAACCTTATTTAACGGACCTTCAACACCGATTTTATTTGAACTCACTCCGAATTTAGTATGTGTGAAAATTAAACCGTCTGTATTATACTCAAAAGAACGCTCCATTTGTTTAATTAAAATATCATTGCAACAATCGAATATACTTTTATTAGGAGTAGATGGATAAAACCTTTTATACTCTATACGCAATAATGGGTTTTCTCCTTCAAGACACGAAATTATATTCAATTCTTTAACTAAATGTATTAATTTTGGCAAACGAAAATTATGTGGGTTTTCATTATCTTTCTCATTGACTGGTAAAAACCCGAGGGATCTTAGATTGTCATTATTTATGAAGTAAACATCAAATGCAGCAAATAAATTTATAAATTTTCCATACTTATCATGATATATTATCTCTCCGTCAATCAAAGAATTGAAACAATCATTATTAGTTGTTATTGAACCAGTAAATATTACTGACATATTGGTATTTATTAAATATATTCTTCCTTTTGAATTAATGAACATCAAATGCCTTTCTCCATCTGCTTTGTCAGTGACACAGAAATCATCGCGTATATTAGGTATATTCGCTTCATTATTTATAGGAGCAATATTCTGTATTTGCAATGTATAAGATGAAGGACCAATGAAGTTGTTGTTTTTAATTCTCTTACTTGGGTCATAATTTTGTCCCATAACTAGTTTCATGTATTTCTGTAATACTTCATTTTGTTCGCTATACGAAATAGGAAAATTTGTGTATTGTAAGCCAACTAATATATATTTTATTGTTTTTCTCATAGAATCAATCAAATCTTCTACCTTTTTTGTTGAAGTTCCTGGGCCAATTCGTGAATTATCTATTTCTAGTTCTATTTCATAATTATCGTTATTATTGAATAGGTCGGCGTCGTCTGTATTATATTGTGCTATAAATCTTTTTTTTTCAAAATCAAATTTAGAACTCTTCACAATACTTATATCTACATTTATTGGCAACAAATCGTGTTTGAATGTTACACGATTTATATAACGAAACAACTTCTTTGATTTATCCCAATTTTCTACTATATTTTTAACAATACCGTGGTTACGGTTCAAGTTTTCTTCCACAGAATAAGAGAGACGAAAATTGAAATCATCCATATTTACTGGGTTCGCAATATTTGTTTTATCGTTGTCGTGTATATATGTGTTTTTTCTTGTGAATAAAACATTATGTAATAAGTTTTTGATATCATTATTTTTACAAAATTCTTGGATTGTATTAAACCCATTTATTTCAGTTCTTATATTATAACTTTGTTTGAATTTTCCAGTTCTTGTATCAATAAATTCATTTTGAATACGCAACATATAATCACCATTTTCGTTACCCGTTTCAAAGCCGAAAGACTTAATTATTTTAATAATATTATAATAATCAATTTTAGTCAATCTTTTAATACCACGAGTTCCAAACCGAACTTCTAACTCATTATTCTTATTTACATCTTTTATATAAGGTTTATTATTCCAAAATGTTTTTACCAAATTATCAAACTGAACCTGAAGCGGTTCATTAGATTTAAATGGTTGTTTTTTATAGCCAGTTTCTAAATGTTGATTTTTTTTCATCTTTTATATATATCAATACATATTTTTAAATTATATCTTCAATTTTTTATTGAATTATATTTATTATTGTTTGATATAATTCTTTTTTCGTCATTTTTTTTGAATTATTATTTTCGGTGGCATCATTATTATTAAGTTTATTGTAAATTTCAGTTAATTCGTCTATTTTATAATATGTTATTGAATTTAAAGGTTTATTAAAATTTTCTATTTTGAACAAGTTATTTTTGTAATGAGAAATCTTGTTATTGTCCGTGTCAGTTTCATAATAATATTTATTGTTTATCAAATGAATTACATAATATGGATTATCATCATTAACGAGTAAATCAAAATATTTCTTTTTATCAATAAAAATAATATTTATATTTTCACATATACATAGAGAGATAAATGTTTTGATACCAATAATCTCTTTATTTGCCAATTCATCTTCAATATCTTCTTTAATATTTTTGATTTTATGGTTCTTCAATTCATTTTTTTTATTTCTTAAATTTTCTATTAACTTGAATTTTTCGTTTTTTTCATTTATAAAAGAAGTATTACCAGGATATTCATACATGGAGAAGCCGTGTTTAATAATATAAAAGCACCAAAATAGGGTATCCTTTTCCTTTGGAAGAAAAAAATTATTATCTTTATTTTTATTCGTATTTGTATTTTTGTAATTTCTTGTATTATTTTTTTTGTTGATAATGACACGCGTATCATTATTAATTAATTTGTCATTTAGCATATAATCTTGTAATTTTATAATTACATCATTATAATTGTTTTCTTTCATTTCTTTCATTTCTTTCATTTCTTTCATTTCTTTCATTTCTTTCAACTATTATCTTTATTATCTTTCGCAAAGTATTTATTTTTATAATTTTCCTTCTGATTTTCAATTGTATTCAGGTTAATTTCTTGGGTTTCCACATATTTTATGTAAACATTGAGTTCTTCTATTATTTCGTTAGATAAATCCGTAAGATTGATGTGAACCCCATATTTATTCTCATTGAATGTAATTTCATCATACTTATTCAGTATTCTCAAAATTTCTACTTGATTAAACTTGGACATATTCTCAATTTTGTCTCTTATATAATTCAAATCATCAATACTTGCATAATCGTCATTTTCTTCAATTAATTCAGTCATAATATAATGTATAATTGAAAGTATTTTTATATCATTTTATTCTTTTATTCTTTAATAATTTCTGGGTTCTACCAATTCAGCTATAATAGAAACATAACTATCATTCAATTCAAACCGTTGTCCAATAACTCTTGCAACAAAATTATCATTTTCTTTAATGGTAGAGAAATATGGCATATTATAATGATGGTCCCTTGTAATAAATACAACAATCGGTGAAGGTGTTTCTTCAGAACTTTCTCCACGAATTCCAGCTTTTGTAATATTAACAGCTCTACAATTAATTAACATATTTTCAACAGGAAAACACGATAAACATTCAAACAGAACCTCAAATATAATTTTGTATCCTTTAACAATTCCACTTGAATGTGTAATGATTTTTATTGAGTCTGGTTTTATATATCCCTCTATAATACATTTTCCCTCAAATTTATCGGATAAATTTTTATGTAATATTTGAAATAAATTCTTGCCAACCATAGAAATATCAAGTGAAATATTCCGTGTTATTAAACATCGTGAATAAATATTATTATTAATTTTCATTTCTCTCTTTTTATTGAAGTTCTGTTTGGTGTTTTCCATTTTATAATATATTATACTATATAAATAATCTTATATTTTATTATCAATTTTATTTTAAATAATAAACAAAATAAATGAACAAAAACAATTGTATATATAAAATAACTTAAAGAAACAAATTAGACATTTCATAATTCAAGAACCAAGTTTTACCATCCTTTCTCATTTTACTATTGTATCTGAATATCAACTCTTGAAGAGAACATAACTCTTCTTGAACTATCCCCTTTGTAGAAACTAAAACTCTGTCTTCCGACACTATGTATTTCTTCTCTATTTCTTGTTCTGACAAATTCTTTTCCTCTTTAAGAGCAGTCAATTCTTTTTCTGATACTATTATTTTGTCAACATATTTATTATAACCTACTATTTCATTTAATACACTTATTTTTTTAGATTTTGCGGCTTCATCGCACCTTGCACCAGTATTCCTCTTGAAATTCAACTCCTTTACCTTAAAAACGAGAAATCTATCTTTATTATCTAATTGAATAAATCCAATAATACTATTCAAATTCACTTTCTTCTTTTTTCCTTCTTCTATTATTTCTTTTTCATCTAATGGTTCAGAATCGACCCATTTATTATTTTTCAATATTAATACTTTGGGTTTTGTTTTTTTATTTTCTTTTACAAATAGAATTATTCCTGTAATTTTTTTCACATGTATAATTTGCATATCAAAATAATCCTTTATAGTATGTTCTATAGATTTATCTTCTATAAATTTCAATGAAAATATATAATTCAATAGTTCTACCTTTTCCTTGAACAATAAAAGGTCAATCATATGCTCTACTAATAATACAAATAAGTCATTTGATTTGTATTCTTCTTTGACTAATTTTTTAATTGTTTTGCCGCAATGTTTATACCAATTATCATCCCCCCTCGCAATTACATCGTCTGTTGAATAATACTTTTTTGTTATTTCGTAGTTTTGTTTAATATCTCTTATTATTGAGTTATCTTCTTTATTTTCCCTTTCTTTTTTTCCTTCTTTTCTTTTTTCTCCTTCTTTTCTTTTTTCTCCTTCTTTTCTTTTTTCTCCTTCTTTACTTTTTTCTATTTCTTCTATTTCTTCTTCTTTTTCAATTAAATTCGCTCTTTTTTCTTTTATATTGAAATGAACTGCATCATGTTTATAATCTATGGGAACACTTCTATCGTATACACTAATATTCTTATCATTCAACTCATTCGGTTGAAATAAATAATACTCACCTATATTTACAACATAACCAGAACGGCCATAATTATCTATCACTATTTCTTTATTATTAATCAAGTCCGTGAGTGAAGAATAGATTTGTGATATAGGATAAACCCTCGGTATATTTATTCTATAAATTAAATCCTTTTTCTTGTAGAAGAACTGTTCTTTAAATAGTATTTTTAATTTATTTATTATTTTTTCATTATTTGCTGAAACAAAATTATCGTTATAAGTATTCAATTTTACATCCTTTTCTTCTATTTTTTTATCAGCATAACATTTGTATTCGCAATTTGGCATATAATCACACACTGCAGAATATGGATCATCTCCAACCTCGTATGTTATTTCACTCGAGTTGTATAATATTTGTTTCACTTTATTTCCGTGCTTTGCCATATTCTCTTTTGTAAAATTTACTTGTTCTTGATTTATTATACAATCTACAGATGTTTCCTTCAATATTCTTGTTATAACGCCGATTTGAGTTGCTTTTTGTTCAGCTGCACGATAAACATATAAGTCAGCAGACTCTTCTTTTTCATCTTCTAAAATCGTTCCATGAAGAAATATACATACATTTCTCTTTTCAAAAGGAAGATCTTTGTGACTGAAATTACGAACAGCTCTTCCTGTAATTTGTTCTATTCTACTGATATTATACCAAGGTTGCAATATATGGACTTGTCGTATGAACTTGAAATCAACACCTTCAGACCCAGCCTGTGATATCAATATTACTTTTATTTGATGACCATCTTTATTTTCTATGCTACTCGCTTTTTTTATTTCATAAGCGTTATTCGGGGATAATCTTGGATCTCCTGTTATTAAAGAATACCTCGCTGGTATAAAACCGTCTACACCTCCACTTTTATCTTTACTTTTCATTGTTCTAACATCAACTGGTTGTGTTGGAGGAGATTTGAAGAGAGAACTTACATTCTCTCCATATCTTGTAAATCCGATTTCTTCAAGTGCAAGAATAACTGGTATCAATCCACCGTCAATGAATTGGGAATATATTATTATTATACCTTCTGAAGAAGAAATATTTTTGCATATACTTTCTATCTTAGAACTATATTTACCAATTTCATTTCTCGAAAATATCCGTCCATATTTTTCAATAGTTTTTTCCCTATATTGAAATGAACCTTTTTGTGAAGAATTTTCTATAAATTCCATTGTTCTCTCTAATCCTTTTTTTCCGGTTAAATAGTTTGGTTTTATAACTACTTTTTTATCAACGACTATTTCTATTTCTTCATCTTCTTCATCTTCCTCTTCTTCATCTTCATTATAACTTTCAGTATCACTTATGTTTTCAGAATTACCTTTACTTTCATTGTCACTATCAGAACTACTATCGCTATCGCTATCACTATCAGAACTACTATTGCTATCGCTATCACTATCAGAACTACTACTATCATCGCTATCGTTATTACTACGCTTTTTTACACCACCCTTTAATTCTTTTTCTAATCCGTCAATTGGATAACAAATGTTCAATGTTTCTAATGGAATTTGTAACATTGTATAACCAAACTTCTCCATATTATTAAAATTTGGTAGTTCTCTTACTTGTCCTTTTTTTGTTACAATAGAAAAGTTCTTTTCCTTTAAATTATCAATAATATATTTATATGCTTTTGATTGATATTGACCGATTTTAGTCAAATATAAATTTAATATTTTTAAACTACCTTCTTCTTCTATTTTTTTACCATTCATTTGAACATCTGGATACTCAAATGCTCCATTTTGAAATGTATTATCTGGAGAAAAAATCTTGGGATAAATGCGATAAGGAAAAGTATAAGGGTTCTCTCCTCTCACAAAAGATATATATCCAGTAGCTTTACGAACTAATAACTCTTTTCCAATCTCTTCATTATCTGCATTTACTTTCAGTTTTCCAGCATTATCAAATATGTCATTTAATTTAATGGAAGCCCTATTATCGTTAATATTCATTAAGTTTAATAACCATAATATCTCTTTATAACTATTATACATTGGTGTAGCAGATAATAATAATAATCTCATATTTTTTACAACATTTACTAATTTGAATAATTGTTCAGAAACCTTTTTATTTTCATTATCTTCTGTTATACGAATATTATGCACTTCATCAATAACTATCATACGGTTATTAAATTCATTTTCTAAATTCCGTCTAACCATTCTATTCTTCTCTCTTTCATTTCTATATGTATTGTTCAATGATTGAACTCTTTGAATATAGTTGGCAAATTCAATATATCCTAAAAACATGTAAGAATTACTAATTATTCTTTTTATTTGATTAATAATCTTATCCCTCGGAATATTTTCTATATTCATTGGATTAACCTCTTTGATTAATTTATTTACCATAAAATCACCACTAGTCCAAATACCATTAACTAGGTTCATCTTTCTATCATCAAATAACTGCGTTTTGAAATTCTCTTGAACATTCGGAGACGCAACCACAATTATTTTTTTCTGGTTCATATGTTCTCTCATTTCTTCACACGCATTTATTGAAGTAAGTGTTTTACCACTACCTAAACCATGAAATAAAAGAAGACTATTATATGGTGTTTGGAGAGATAAAAAGTTTCTTACAAATTGTTGATGAGGGGATAATTCAAATGGATGATTACTCAATTCATTGGAATATTCTTTAATATCGCGAATTTCTCCATTATATTTTGTATCATTAAACTCCTTCTTTTCGGCTATCTTAATATTGAAGTTTGGGTCATCCAAAGAAGGATATAAGTATTTCAAATTTTCATTTTCCTTTTTTAAATTATCGTGCTCAATTGTTTCTTTTTTCAATAGAAGTTTGTTACATTCTGTTTCATCCTTATCTTTGTCATTATTACCCTCGTTGCAATTATATTTGTTGGCATCATTTTCTATAGTGTTATCTTCAACAATTTTTATTTTCTTGGTTTTATTTGTTTTCATTTTATCTGTTTTAGTTATTTTAGTTGTTTTTGTTTTGGTTGTTTTTGTTTTGTTTGTTTTTATTTTATTTGTTTTATCCGTTTTATTCTCTTTAGTTGACATATTTATATATTATGAATATAATCTATATTCTTTCAATATTTTATTAATATTCGTAATTAATAGCTTCTTTTCTAAATTATACGGTCTTATTGATTCTAAACATTCGTCAATCGTTTTCCATTCTATATTACTTACTTCTGATTTTTGAAAATTATTCAAAGATACATCAATATTATCAATATACGCCAAAAAGTATTTGTGCTTATATGCCTTATAATTTGAACCTATGAATATTTCCTCAAAAGGAAGTAAATTCTCAATTATATTTAATTCTGTTTTCGGAATACCTGTTTCTTCCTCGAACTCGCGGAGAGAACAATCCAAATCTTTCTCTTGATAAATTTTTCTTCCTTTTGGAAATTCCCATTCTGTTTCATTCCAATTTGTATGACTTTTATTTATAATCATTTCTAAATTTATTGTTTCATTGTTTATAATAACCCCGTTTTTTATAATGTCATATTTTTTCATTGATAAAATTTCTTCGTTTTTATAGTGGCTAGATGAATTCGCGCCCCACATTGAAGACCATAGATTATCAAATGTTTCATTCAATAATCTATACTTTTCACTGTTCGACATTTGGTCTATAATTCTACAAATTTGTTCAATGTTATATGGAGAATATTTACCCCTTATAAAATCTATATACCCAAAACTATCTTTCCTTCTTATCATTAAATAACTTAATTCATTGTTGTTGTTATGTCCAAAACATATAATACCGTAACTTATAATCGGCAACTTACATTGATGATATTGATGACCAAACTTGTAGCAATTATTGCAAATATTATTATTTATTGAATTTGTTTTGTTCATTTTTATTATTTACTTATATACATTTAAACCCTAAAATTATTTTATATTTTATAAAGTATATAAAATGAATGGACTGGATCCGACTATTTGGGGACCACATTATTGGTTTTTTCTACATACTATTTCATTGAACTATCCATTACGCCCTAATGCTATAACAAAGAAAAAGTATTATGAATTTATACAAAATTTTCATATGTTCATTCCTGTTGAAAAAATGTCTTCTAATTTTAGTAAATTAATTAAAGAGTATCCTGTAACACCCTATTTGGATAGCCGTGATACATTCATTCGTTGGGTCCATTTTATTCACAATAAAATCAACTACAAATTAGAAAAAGATAATGTTTCGTTAGAAAAATTCTACATAGATTATTATGATAAATATAAAACAATCGACATTAAGATAAAAGATTATTTCAATATAAAAGGAAAAATATTATATTTGTCGGTTTTGATTTTTTTAATTATTTCCATATTCTATTTATACAATCGTTGTTAATTTCTCCTTGTTTGTCTTCTCCTAGTTTTCCTTCTCTTGATGGTTCTTCTCTTAATCGTTCTTTTCCTTGTTCCACCTTTTACACTATTTATAATATCACTACAAATTTTATCTATTTTTTCATCATCATCCCTAATCAATAATTCATTGTAATTTTCTACATTGTCTATTAAATAATCAAACCTATTATTGAACGAATTATAATTTCTAAGAATAGAAACATATTTTTTAATTCCTGAAGTATGGCTATTGTATAAGCATTTTAGAATTCTCAACAAATTATCTTTATAATTCGATAAATTTATTTTTCTTTTATAATAATCATTATTAAGAGTTTCGTAAAATAACTGTTTCATTTTAACCTTCAAAACTTCTATCTTATCCTTATTTTTATATTTTATTTTATTCAAGTAATCTAATATATCTTTCAAAACTTTATCATAACTTTTTGTAAAATGACCAAATGCCAATGGTTTTGAATATATTTCTACTGGTTTCGCCGTATATACAAAATATTCCGGATTTGATCGGTTTATATCATCATGTTCCTCATAATTATGTTGCATATATATATATATATGAATATAAAAAAAAGTATGGGTGGTGAAGTTATAAATTCAGGTGGGTTTGGATGTATTTTTAGCCCTGAACTAAAATGCCAAAATAGAGTTGTAGAAAATAAAATTGGTATTACAAAATTAATGAAAAAGTCATATGCTAAAAGTGAATATGACGAAATAAACAAATACAGACCTATATTGAAAAAAATAAAGAATTATGAAAAATATTTTCTAATGGGTAGAATTAGTTTATGTATTCCATCCAAATTATCAGATGAAGATTTGAAACATTATGAGAGAAAATGTTTTGCGTTGAATAAAACAATAAAAAAAGAAGAAGTAAATAATTCACTGAATAAATTAATGGGGATAAATATACCTTATGGAGGAATTGAAGTTGGAACTTATATAGAAGATAATTATAAAATTGTCGAATTGAATAGAAAACTAATTCAATTATTGAAGAATGGAATAATACCAATGAATAATAGAAACTTATTTCATTGCGATTTGAAATCAAGTAATATACTTGTAATAGAAGAAAAAAATGTATTGTTAACACGAATAATAGATTGGGGACTATCCACTATATATAATAAAAACGATGAAATACCTGAAATATTGGTTGGTCGTCCTTTTCAATACAATATGCCATTTTCAATAATATTATTCAATTCATTATTCAAAAAAGAATATGAAAAATTTTTAAATAATAATGAAGAATTTAATTATTATAATGTTCGGAAATTCATAATTAATTACATAATTATTTTTGTGAATAAATACGGACAAGGACATTTAAAAACAATTAATTCTATTATTAAAGAACTTTTTGAAGATGATTTTTCTGAAAACATTGATGATGAATTCAAAAATAACATCATTATATTCGATTATACATTTTATTTTATATTTGATTACTTAACCCAAATATTGTTGAAATACACGGATACAAAAAATAAACAATTTCAAGAAGTAAAATATTTTAATGAAGTATTTGTTCGAAATGTTGATATATGGGGATTTGCCAGTGTATATCTTTCATTTTTGGAATACTTACATAATAATTATGATAAATTAAATGCTGATCAAGAAATGATTATTCATAATATTAAAAGTATCTATTACATTCTTCTTGATAATAGTGTAAAACCAATAGATACAGTTGCTTTAATTGATAAATTGGAGTTATTAAATTCGTCATTATTATTTTTGAAGAATGAAAATAAAGAAAAGAGAGAAAAGAATGAAAAGAAAGAAACCAAAAAACTAATAAAAAAGAGAGAAACTAGAAAAATGAAAAAAATAATAAAAAATAAATTAAAAACAATCAAAAATCTCCATAAAAATAATAAATGGATATAAAAAAACAGATATATATATATGAAATTAGAATTACTTATTTTAGGATCTACTATTTTTTTAATTTATAATACATATCATGAAGGAAAATATGTAAAAATGATATACAGTTATAAAAAATATTTTCAGATGGCATTTTTAGCATTAATTGGTTTTTCACTATATCTTTTGATTAAAAGAAATCCTGCAAAAACGAAAAACATATTATTATGTGCAAATAACATGGTTAAGTATATGCCTATAGATAAATCAACAATGGATATTGTTAGTCCAATAATTGATTTTACGACTGCAGGAGGAGGTATTATGAATGATATAAATGATGGAAATGTTATAAATGCAGGGCCCGGTAGAGTAGTAGGAGGAGGAAATTTTAGGAACCGAAATGTAACCAGTGAATATGGTGTCGGAACAAAAGGAACAAAAAGATCAGTAAGTGAAACAAAGAAAAAATATGTAGCTTCAATGCAAAATTGGAAATGTGGTAATTGTAAGCAGCAATTGAACCATACTTTTGAGATTGATCACAAGATAAGACTTGAAAATAATGGAAGCAATGATGTTGAAAATTTGGTAGCTTTATGTAGAAATTGTCACGGAGAGAAAACAGCAATTGAAAATATGTAATATAGAAAAGTATTTAAAAACGGTATTCACCAAATGAAGAATTTTATATTTTAGTCATTTCATTTTATTTGCTTGAAAATAAAATTTCTATCATTATAATATATTATGAATCCCCGAACGATATTAAATATTCTCTTGATTTGTGTTATATTATATTTCTTTTTCAAATGGATGAACTCAAATGCTATAACATTAACTGGTCTGTTAGCTGGAAATACTCAAACAATTATTGACTACAACACATTGGCAAAAACACGAGACGGTTCTGTCCCAATAAATTTTACATATTCAATATGGTTTTATGTTAATGATTGGAATTATAGATACGGAGAGAAAAAAGTTGTTTTCGGTAGAATGTCTTCACCTTCAGCAGGAACAATGCCAAATGATATCTCTGGAGCTGGCCCCTGTCCATTAGTAGTTTTAGGAGAAATTCAAAATACATTAAGTATATTTTTAAATGTTTTTCCAAACACTAATCTAGCACCGAATACAAGCACTGGACAAAATAATTCAGTAATTCACGAATGTTCATTGATGAATATTCCTATTCAAAAATGGGTAAATTTATTAATTAGCGTATATGGAAGAAGTTTGGATGTTTATTTAGATGGTAAATTAATTAAAACATGTGCTATGCCTGGAATTGCTAATGTAAACAACAACTCAAATGTTTATATTACACCTTATAACGGGTTTTCTGGATGGACATCAAGGTTCCAATTCTATCCAAATCCAACAGACCCTCAAACTGCTTGGAATATTTATCAAAGCGGTCCTGTATCATCTAATCCTATAACGGGCATTTTCAATTCACTAACAAGTTATGGAGTAAAATTTGCATTAATGAATAACGGTCAAGAACAAACTAGTTTAACGATTTAACCATTTACATCATTTATTTTTATTTTTATAATATATATATATGGCTGATAATTCAAGTTCAAGTTTTCTGAATTCTAATAGTTTAATATCAAAAGTTTCAATCACATTAATTGCTATTTTTGTATTTATTATCATATTACAAATGTTAATTGCATTATTTGTTACATTTTCAAAGACTAGGTCGTCTCTAGTTAAATTAACGAACGGAATGAATGACGCAACACAAATGGTATATATTCCACAAGACCCATCTGCTTATGGATCAAAGACAATTTACAGGTCTGACAACCAAGATGGCGGAATAGAATTTACATGGTCGGTATGGTTATTTATTAATGATTTAGGTAATCCAGATAATAAATATAAACATATTTTTCACAAAGGAAATCCAGATATTTCTCAAAACGGGTTAGTTTTCCCCAATAATTCGCCAGGATTATATCTCTCTCCAAATACGAATCAATTAACTCTTATTATGAATACTTATAATAAAATAACGGAAACTGTAGATATTCCAAATATTCCTATGAAAAAATGGGTCAATGTAATAATTCGTTGTAATAATAAAAATGTAGATATTTATATAAATGGAACAATAACCAAAAGTATAATATTAAGCGGTGTTCCAAAACAAAACTATGGAGATGTTTATTCATGTATGAATGGAGGATTTAATGGATATATTTCCAACATATGGTATTATAATTATGCATTAGGAATCGGTAATATACAACAATTAATAAAAAACGGTCCATCAACTGTAATAAGCACTCCTACTTACAAATCAACCGACCCATCATATTTATCGTTAAAATGGTTTTTGACTGGAAATAACGATCAATACAATTAAAAAAATAACATATATATATTAAATGTCTTGTTTTTCTAATTCTTACAACCCTGTGCCTGCTCGCGAGTGGACAAGATATAAACCCAACTGTCCGCAAAATGTAATTATTAGCGATGATATTTATAATTTAGAACTAAATAATAAAATTCCAAATTATATAAAATACAGTCTTGATGTTTACAAAAAAGGCAATATACTTCAATATAAGAAGAATAGTTCAGAACTAACGAAAAACCAGAGATATTCCATGATAGTAAAAGGTTCGTGGGTGAATGGTAAAAAAGTTTGGGCTACACAAACAGAACAATATACAAATCCAAATATTAAATCATTAAAGAGAGATAATAGTGATTACTATCCAATAACGAACAACATAATAAATGGTGCGACTGTAAATACGAGTATAGTCAATATAAATTGTCCTCCTGTGCCTGCTATGAATAATTACAATGTATTGCCGCAAATATCTTCAACAAATAAATCAACTCCAATAATACCTCCTAAGCCTACAAGCACAAGTAATAATAATGTTGTTATGCCGAATACACTGATAAATTATCCAACTGTTAATGAAGAAATTATAGTAGATGGCGGAACTTTATTATGTAATACAAGAGTAAATCCTTGCACGAATGAAGTAACGAACAAAACATTTAGCAACGATTGTTATCCAACAACTTGTTCAGATGTTCCAGGGCCTCCAACTGTTCTATGCTGGAATGACGGTTTAACAACTTATTATTCAAAGACAAAACTAACATATGGAAATAGTAATAATAAATGGCCGGTGAATGTAAATTTAAAAGCGGCTTAAATTAACTTAAAGAATGTTTGCGATTTTATCTATTTGTCCTAAAGACAAAACTTCAGGAAAGTCTACTTGAAAAATTATAATTAAGTTTCCAGTAAAATTCTCTCTATGTAATCCCATATTAGGTATAACTTTGTTATAATTTGGCTTAATTATGTTACCCTTATTGTTATTTATAGTGTAGACCTTTTCATTAATATATTTCAATTCAAAACTGAATCCACATAATGCTTCTTTTAATGATATTTTCTTTTCGTAAATCAAATCCAATCCGTTTCTTTGAAAACCTGTATTATTAATAATATTTATAGTAACTTTTATATCACCCTTGATATGTTCATTCATAATATGACCTTTATCTGCTAATACAATAATCTCATTATCATCTATTCCTTTTGGAATATTAATATATAATGTCTGTTTTTCAAATACTTTTATTTCATTCTCCATAATCCATCTCTCTACTTCAATAGGAATAATCTTGTCAGTTAAAATACTGTCGATATTAATTTTGACACTTTGTAAAATCGGTGGAGGTTTTTGAAAAGTATTCATATTTACAGGAAACCCATTTTTGAATATATGAAATCCAGAATTATTATTACTCATTTTATTTCCGAACAAATGAGCGAACGGTGAATTATGCATAAATATATTTTCAAATATACCTTCCAAATCATTAATATCCATCCCAGAATTATTCATCCTCATAAAATTGCCGCTTGTTGAATTGTCATAATCTGCTCTACTCTCTTCATTACCAATTACAGAAAATGATTCATTAATCATTTTTATCATTTCAATTGATTCTGGAGAATTATTGTTTTTATCTGGATGATATTTTAAAGACAATTTACGATATGCTTTTTTAATTTCATCGTGGGTTGCATTTTCTGCAACACCCAAAATGTTATAATGATTATTCTTTTTATTCATTTAATATTATTATTTGAGATAAACTTAAATAATTATTTACGAATATAAATAATAATATGAACCATAATTTGTTTATTAATAAATACCAACCTCTTTATTTTGAAGATTTCGAACTAGACAAAGAAATAATTAATGTTTTGAATTCATTTATAAAAATCAACAGTTTGAATATTCTACTTATTGGAAATATAGGAAGCGGTAAAACAACATTAATAAATGCTATAATAAGGGAATACTATAAAGGTTATAATGAACACGATTACAATTCAAATATTCTATACATAAATAACATGAAAGAACAATTTATTAATTATTATCGCAATGATGTTAAAACATTTTGCCAAACCTGTTCTACAATAAAGAATAAAAAGAAAATAGTTATATTGGATGATATGGATTTAATAAATGAAAATATTCAACAAGTATTTCGTAATTGTATTAATAAATATAGCCACAATGTTCATTTTATTTCCTCGTGTAATAATATTCAAAAGGTTATTGAAAGTATTCAATCTAGATTAACAATCATAAAAATAAACCCATTAGAGAGAAAAGACCTAAACAAGATTATGCAAAAAATGAAGTTTAATGAAAATATTGAGATTGATGAAGAAGCCGAAGATTTTATTTTAAGTATTTGCAACAACTCTGCAAAAGTATTGATAAATTATATGGAAAAGTTTAAATTGATAAATCAAAAAATAACATACGAATTATCAATGAATTTGTGCACAAATGTTAGCTTTTTAATATTAAACAAATATTCAGAACTATTGAAAGAATCTAATTATAAAGATGCAATTCATTTATTGTATTCTATTTATGAAAAAGGTTATTCTGTAATGGATATATTAGATAACTACTTCACATTTATAAAATTCACGAAAGTATTTAATGAAAATGAAAAATATGAAATAATTCCAATTATTTGTAAATATATAACAATTTTTCATAATATACACGAAGATGAAATAGAACTCGCATTATTCACTAATAATTTAATAGATGTAATAAACAAAAATAAATAATAATAATAAATATAAACAATGTCTAATCAATTATTCAAAGAAAAAGTTCCTGATGAAATATTGATAAATTTATTCAAAATAATTGGCACAAGATATGAGAATTATTATATTATAGATAATAATTCTTATAAAAAAGGAGTCTTTAACGGTTATATAAATATTTTTTTGAATGAATGTAAAGATTATTATCACAATTCTAAGAAAAAGTATGTTGAGAGAAAAATGAATTACAACTATTTCATAACTATTATAAGACAAATATGTAAATTCAATGAAATTAATTTTACATCAAATATAAAATATGACAAATCAAATTATGAATTAATATATCATATCTATATCTAATTGTAAGGATATTCCAGCCTTTGAACATAATCATCTGGTCCAGCATTTAAGGGTTTCATTCCCCATAAAGGAGCACCAGATGGAACTTTCCAAAACCCAACCCAGTCCCTTTCTTGGCTCATATTTTCAATAATCCCGTGTGTAATATACTTTGAAATCATCATTTTAGATTTGCGAATTTGTTTTTCAGACATTCGTAGAAACCAGTTATAATTTGTTCTATTCATCAATTCGCAAGAAGGTATATATATTCCATAAGTATTATGATACATATCAATATGACTGCTTGATAGAAGATTGTCTATTAATACAGGCTTATCTTCTACCGTTTTAGTTCCAATAAATTTCCCATCTATTATTTTTATGGAATTATCATTGCTTTTCATCTCACACCATCTATCGAAATCACCAAGAAAATGGTTTTCTGAAGTAAAATCGTGAGAAATAGTTGTTTCCATAAAATTAATCAATTCTTTAATAACTTTATTATTCTTTTTTGCTCCCATAAATTCCATAGTTGGATAAAATTCTATTCCAGTTGATGTAATATTTCTGTTTACTTTTTCGCACATAAAAACAGTATTATGACTGGTTCCAATATTGTACATTTCTATTAAATTCCGAGTGCACAGAAAAGACATTGGAACCCTCATTCCACCATAACGATACAATATTTTTGTCATTGCCAAATCAGTCATGTACATACTAATTGGATATGAAATCTTGGACATATCTACATTCCAATCAGGCAACAACTTGTGAAAAGAATCTTCATCTATTAAACAAATTCGGAATGATTTGTCGCAATGTTTTATTATACTTTTGACAGTCAAATGAATATAAGGTTGGTTCAAATCTGTAGAACTCCTTGATCCGAATGATTGCCAATTTCTTGAATTATATTGGTATTTTATCAATATCCATAAAATAGGTTTTCTTTCTTTTTCAATGGAATAAATATTATCCAGTAAATATTTTTGAATATCATTGTAATTATAATAATCCGAAGAATTCTTCATATTTTCTATTTTATTAATGTATCTTTGATGTAGAAAAAATACTAGTAATAAAATGCTTAATAAAACCAATACATTTTTCATTTTATATTATATTATTATATTATTTATTTTTCAACAATTGAATATTAGACCAAAAAATCTTATTCTTCATTTCATATAATTCCGTTTGTTTTGCTAATTCATATGCGATTTTAACAGATTTTTCTTCATCCTTATTTCGGTTGTTATTCAATATATCAGATGAATTTACTGAAGGATTCGTGTCTTGGTTTGAGCGAAATGACATGTATTCATTTACACTTTTAAATTTTACTCTATTATCGTAATCTTCATTAGTTACTGGTATAACACTTTCTGTGTGCGCTTTTTGCAAATCTTGGTATGGCAATGAAGAGAACATACCTGAATCGAAAGAACCAGGTGCTTCACTAGATAAATCATAAGAAGACAGTCCAGAGTTGGAAAAGGTTGCGAAGTCATCAGAATGTTTATATTTTATTAAAGACTTTAACTCTTTTTTCTTTTTTTCAAATTCTATTCCCATAGTTGCAGTAGTAACATTTTGTTGTTCTACTACGGAGTTATCTTCTTTTCTCAACCATTCGTCATATCCTTTTCCCTCATTGTCACTTGTAATTTTGGTTTTTTCAAATTCTGAATTGAACCATTTATTGAATTCCAAATTTTTGTTTGTTTCAAAGAAATTATTCAATAATTCATTTTTTTCTTCATCTTCTAATTTAGTATAATCCGTATTTTTAATGGTATTATTATTTACATCTCCTTTTTTTCTAAATTCCCAAATTCCATATATCATTTTATATGCTTTGGAGTAGAAGTAAAAGTATTTACTAGGTAATCCAGATTTATCAGGATGTGTTTTTAGAACGATGGTTTTTGCTTTCTTTAAATCGGTTTCATTGAAATTTATAGGTATTTTGAACAGATTCAGTAAGTCATTAAAATCGTAATTATCAATATTCAAATCTAAATCCGGATTTTTTAACATTTTTATAAATATATGGAACAAATAAATAATTGTAATAACGAAATTAAAGAAGTTACTCGTCCAAATTATTTAGCAAAAGAATATGTGATTTACCAAAAATTGGTTGAATATGACAGTGACTGTGAATCCGAGGAAGTTATTGAAGTTTCTGAAAATCAAAATTTGTTTTCCCAAATATTTAATGCAAATTATAACTGTTTATATTATTTATACAATATCTTTACTAAAAATGATGTATAACTTATTACCCTATTTTCTTTAAGTCCTTTTTATAACTTGTTCTTCATTACATTCATCAATCGAAGCCCACATCTTTTAAAAAATGCGTCTAAATCTGTTGGGTCAATTCCAGTAACCATATCATCCGGAGCATAAGATACATTTCCTTTTCTGTAACAAAGTATTGCTGGAATTCCGTTTACCATTCTCTTACTCTTTAAAAAAGAGTATAAATCAAAACACTCATCCACATCAATATCAGCACATAATACATTTTCAGGAGAAGATAAGAAGAATGCATCTACTATATGCTTTATTTTTTTACAAGGACCACACCATGTCGCGCCTAACTTGACAACCAATAATCCTGGATTTATTTTCAATACATCCAAAAATTCATTCCTATCCTGAAAAACACTGATAATTTCTTTATTCATTTATATTCGTTATTTTATTTTTTATTTACAATTACGAATAAAATCCTCTAACTCATCAATGTCAATATCAGGCAATTCAATATGTGATTCCCAAAAATATTTTCTAAATGCCCAGACAAACTCAAACTTAGAAGGATATAAATGAGAATATTTATCAATCAAATTATTATATATTTTTTCAGGTAATAAACTCAAACTTGTTCTTGGTAAAACATAACATAATTGGGTTATCTCATTTACTGGATTAACTACTTTATCAACAATGAAATCATTGTCAAAATAAGGAATATATTTCAGTAAATCCTTGAATAAAGGAGGGTAATTATATTTATAACACCATCTCCAATCCGGACAACCACTAGTATAATACTTCATGGTCCATTCAAGCCCTTCTAAATAATTGATACATACTTGAGAAACTCTTTTTTCGTCGTAGTCAAAATAAAAAAGAGATTTGTAATATCTCTCATTCCAGTTTTCTTGAAAAGGATTAATGTATTTTTCAATTTCCCTCTCATAAGTTGGTATCATTTCAAACTTTTTATATTTATTTTCAGGAGTATCACACGGGATTGGGTGTTTCTCTCTTCTATTCCTCAATTTCATTTCTTCTTTGAAATAATATTCCTCATTTTCGGCTAGGAATTTTACTAATTTTCTTAAATTTTTCCAAATTATTTTTTTACCATCCGTTAAATAATTATTAGTTCCACCGATAGTATGTTTATAGGCATTTAATAGTTTATCAATTCCACCAGTTCTAATATTTACAGAAGGAAAATGTGGTAAAAAGTCATTTCCCAATAAAAAGCAGAGAAAGATGTAATCCCATTCGTTCGGATTAATATTTGTTGTAATGGTTCTGGAAAATTCTGGAATATCAATAAAGTAATTTTTATTTGGTTCGAGAGAATTATCTATTGATTTAATGAATTCAGGGGTTTCACGAAATAAGAATATATTTGGTGATACGGGCAGGTGATTGATAGAAAGCATAATTAAATCTGCATCAAGTCCATAAATTACATTAATATCATTGTATAATTGGTCCTTATTATCTCTTATATATTGAAAAATCTTGTGTTCCCCTTCTCCACAAATAGAACTATCGCTTATAATAATGTTTGGATTATTACTGAAATGTTCATTAATATTCTTATTTAATTGTAGCATAAATTCAGTTCCAGGAGTAATAATAGAAGTATTAATATAGGGTTTAACATTATTGAATACTTTATTGTAAATTTCATTCTGATATACAGATTTATATCTGCGGGTTCTTTGTTGGTCCAACTTAGCAACAGGTGCTACTCCGTCAAACGCAATGAATACATATTTATTGGGAGATATCAAACTGATATATTCTTCTAATTTCAATATAACTTTTTGAATAATATTATTGTGGTTCTTGGTGCTGGAATAATCCATAGAATTTATACAATCATAAATAACGGAGTTGGAATCAACAAAAAAATTGTTGACAACCAAATTTTGTTTAGAAAAACAGTGAATAATATTTATATGATTCTTAACAATGTATGAAAAATAACTAGGAATACCCATTTTATTTAAATTATTCAATTTATATTTATATTTAAAAATAATATACATTATAAAACAACTTAAAGAAAGAGCCATCCATTCGCCGCATTATTAGTAAAAATAATAGTTTTTATATATATAATGAATTTTTTATTGAAAGATGATACAATTATTGTCATTGAAAAAAAACTAAATTTATTCAACGATATGATCCAAACCACCATTTTAAATGCTCAAAATAATAAGTCTATAGGAATTTTAGAAATAAATGATATTAATAAGTGTGTTAGCAGCTTGAATTCAACACGAGATAAAATACAAGATTTATATGTCAATAATGAATATAACACAATAGAAAAAATTATTAATTATATTCAGACAATTAATAATGATTTGTCTGGTGTATTCAAAATGTATGGAACACGACGATTAGAAGATTTAATTTGTGTTTGTTTTGGAACCATAAAATTCAACAAAGATGAAGATGAAATGAATAAATATGAATTATTGAAAAAATACTTTCATCCGACTTGTTATAAGGTAATTAATTTCAATGAAAATATAAATAATTTACACTGTGAAGATATTGAAATTAATTATAAAAAGTTCTATTATAGCATTTATGGGTTGAAATTACACATAAATGATTTAAATTCAAAACAATCCATTATTATTTATGGAATTGTTGATAATGTCATTGTTCATCTATTAAATAACAAATATTTGAATGATAAAAATGCAAATATAAAAAAGAATTTACCGACTGACTTGATTTTTCAAGGAGACATATTCATGAAATTCTTGATGTCTTTGAATTTAAAGGACCTATTAATCAATGATTATAATAATATTTATTGTAAGTTTGCGGGATACTTATCTCAACATAATTTGCTCAAAAATAAACTTATATCTCAAATTATTAAGGAATTTGTATCTAGTAATTTATTTACAAAGAGAAATATATTAATACAATTATTGATTAACTCTGGCACATATGAAAATATGTATATTGCTTATTTATTATACGACCTATTATCAAATGATAGTAATGGAAATATTGATACTCAAGAACAAATACTTATATTTGATAGTTTTACATGGCCTATAAGAGAATATTTCAAGGATGCAATGAAGAAAACAATACAATATACCAATAATTTATCCAATTTTGATGTTAATAAAATACCTCTTGAACAACAAATATGTTTAATGAAAACAAAAGACACCGTAAAAGAAAAGGCTATGATAAAGTTGAAGGAGATTAAATCTAAAACAGACGAATCCGGTTCAAAAGCAAAACAGTATTTGGACGGTTTGTTGAAGATACCATTTGAAATATTTAAAAAGGAACCTATATTAGATATTGTTGATCAAAATAAAAAATTATTCAGTAAAATAATGAATGATAATGAAACTTATAGCACAATTGAAATTAAAAAATATTTGAATGAATTTAAAGGAGATAAGAATACAGTTGTTAACCGTTTTTGCATTGGAAATAAGGATGTTTTAATACAAAATATTACTCTAATTAATAATATCATTGTGAAATATAACAATAACATTGAAAAAATTAATTATTCCAATAAAAATAAACAGACTTTAAAAAATGAAATAATCAAATTTTTCGATATTTTATACAATGATTTTAAATATATTCATATTATTGATGAATTTGATAAAAATGATGAAAATAAAAAGAATAGAAAAGAAATATTTGAATTAATTAATAACTTCAATAAAACAAGCGAATATATGAATAATGTTAGAAATATTTTAGATTGTTCTATTTACGGTCATTCTAAAGCAAAAGAACAAATTGAAAAAATAATAGCACAATGGATTAATGGCGAACAAGAAGGATATTGTTTCGGATTTGAAGGCCCTCCAGGAGTAGGGAAAACATCTCTCGCTAAAAAAGGAATTGCTAATTGTTTGAAAGATGATAACGGTATTAGTCGTCCATTTTCTTTTATACAAATCGGCGGTGATTCCAATGGAAGCACTTTGCAAGGACATAATTATACTTATGTTGGTTCAACCTGGGGAATGGTTACGCAAATATTGATAGATAGTAAATGTATGAACCCAATTATATTTATTGATGAAATTGATAAAGTTAGTAAAACCGAAAACGGAAAAGAACTAATCGGAATTTTAACTCATTTGTTGGATCCAACACAAAATGATGTTTTTCAAGATAAATATTTCAATGGCATTGATTTGGACTTATCCAAAGCCTTATTTATTCTATCTTACAATGATGTCAGTATGATTGATAAGATATTGTTGGATAGAATTCATAGAATAAAGTTTGATGTTCTCTCTATTGAAGAAAAAATTATCATATCAAAAAAACATATAATTCCTGAAATTTGTAATAAATTGGGGTTTGTTAGCACAAAAAATGAAATAATTAACATTGAAGATAATGTATTAAGGTTCATTGTTGAGAATTATACATATGAAGCTGGAGTAAGAAAATTAAAGGAAAAATTATTTGAAATAGTTGGGCAAATTAACTTGGATTTATTGAAAAATAATGATACATTTATAAATTTACCAATAAATATAACTATTGAAGATATAAAGAGCAAATATTTCAAGGAAAAACCAGAAATAATTATTAAAAAGATCAATGATTATAATTCTGTTGGTGTTGTTAATGGTATGTGGGCTAATTCTTCTGGACAAGGCGGCACTTTACAAATAAATGCCAAGTTTTTTCCTTCAAATAAATTCATGGAATTAAAACTCACTGGACTTCAAGAAAAGGTTATGCAAGAATCAATGCATGTATCTCAAACACTTGCTTGGAACTTGACTAGTTTATCTCAACAACAAGAATTGAGAGAAAAATATGATAATAAGTTCAAATACGGCATTCATATCCATGTTGGAGACGGATCAATTAGTAAAGATGGACCAAGTGGAGGTGTTGCTATAACTACTGTTATATATAGTATTCTGAATGATAAATTGATAAAGAGCAACATAGCATTAACCGGAGAGATAGATTTTAATGGAGGTGTAAATCAAATTGGTGGTCTTGACCTGAAAATACTTGGGTCTATTAAATCTGGGGTAAACGAATTTATTTTTCCAAAAGAAAATATGAAAGATTTTGATAATTTTATGGATAAATATAAAAATAATGAAATATTAAATAATGTCAAATTTCATCCAGTAAGAAATATTTGTGAAGTTTTTGAATTGATTTATAGTTAAATATTTATTACCGCGTCGCATATAGATAATATTCTGATCAATTTATAGGTTCTTTCATCGCTTATTAACTGTGTCTTTAAATACATTAATAAAATATATTTGTTAATGTATTTATCTTCCATTAATGTATTTGTATTTTGTAATGATAATTCTATCGGAACATAAATTTCCAAAAACTTTTTAAGAAAGAAACTTGGAATAGAATTTATTAATTTCGAAACTGGATTTTTACTAATTATCAATTCCGTTCTAACAGAATATGGAATAAATTCTTTGATAATATTTTGAAGAACATCTGGTAGTTTTATTATATTTTCCATATTAAGATTATTTGGCGAACTATTACTTTTCTTATACTTTACTATTTCTTGAATTCTATTTGTCTCTCTATTCAAATATTTTTTGGTTTCATCTTCAATTAAATAAATAATTCTTTTATACAATAAGCTTAATTTTATTATTTTCTTTTTCAACTCGTTTTCAATTGAATTGCAATGATTGAATGCATTATTAAATATTAATCTGTTGACACTCAACATATTTTCTTTATTTATAATCATTCCAGATATGTTTTTATATTCACTCATTAAAATCTCATATTGTTTGCTTTTGACTTCATAGTTAGATAAAATACGATTAACATTACTTTCAGAACCGTCGACAGTTTTATTACATTTTATCTTTGTTGATTTTAATAATAAACTATTCATTTCATTATTTTTTTTTGATAATTCTATTCTAAAATATTCTAATTCTTCATTATATTCTTCAATCTCCATTTTACTATTTTCGTAATTAGTATTTGAAATTATGTATCTTGAATATATTTCAGGATAATTTTCGTATTCTGAAATATATTCTCTCCTCAATGTTTCATATTCATTATATTTTTTATTCAATTCATCATTTTCGCAAAATTGCGGAACAGTTTGAATAACTTCTGGAACAAACCTCAACATTTTTCTTTGGTTCTTTGTTTATTTGATTCTTTTTTCTTTGTTTATTTGGTTCTTTGATTCTTTTTTGTTTGTTTATTTTTTATATATTTTTTTCTTTATAAATCAATTTTATTATTTATTATTTTGGGAAATGCTTTGACACAAGACATTTTGGAATAATTGCACAGTCATCATATTTTTCAGTATTAACTCTTGTAGTTGTATTTGAAGTTGTATTTGTGTTTGAATTTGTCTTTGCATTTATGTTTGTAGTTGTCTTTGTATCATAATTATAAATATTCAATATTTTTTCTATAATTGGATTTCGCTTAATATCACTATTATCCAATTCTATAATTTTAATTTCATTTTCGTTTTCATTTTTCATTTTTTTAAATTTAAAAATAAAATCATATAATCCTGAAAATAAACCCTTGTCGGATTGTTTTAAATCTCCAGTAATTACCATTCTACTTTCAATACCGACCCTTGTCATCAACATTAACATTTGGTTTGGAGAACTATTTTGCATTTCATCTGCAATAATAAACGAATGTTTGAATGTTCTCCCCCTCATATAACCAAGTGGTGATATTTCAATAATTCTATTATTTATCATATTATCAATATCCTTTTGAGAGAAAAATTCAAGAAATATATCAAAAATAGGTCTAGTCCAAGGATCCATTTTTTGGTTCAAACCTCCAGGTAAAAACCCAATGTCTTCTTCTACAGCAACAACTGGTCTAGTAATTATAATTTTATTAATAACATTATCTTTTAATAATTTAATCGCAGTATTACACGCTAATAATGTTTTGCCGGTGCCTGCTGGTCCATAAGCAATAATCATCTTTACTTTATCATCATTCAATGCGTTCCAATATAATTGTTGGTTTTGTGTTGCTGGTTTATAACCAAAAAATATTTTTTGTCTCAAACTCCTCAATGATTTCATAATACTAATAAAAAATATAATTATAATACTAAGGTTCATTATTATTGCTATTGTTTTATAATATTTAAGTATGTTTTACAATTTATATTCCGAATAAAGGGATAGAATAAACATCCCCATTTTGAACATATTTGGCAATGACAGATGGATTATTTTTATTTCCAATTATATCATCCGTTTTATATACATTATTATTTTTATCTATATAATATAAAATTCCTTGAATATCTTGCGCCCAAACCTCAACCTTCTGAGTTAGCTTGGGTGGTTCATTATTTTCATTATCAAATATTCCATTAGGTGTTCCCTTCAGATGTGTTCCACAATACAAATCAGAAGATTTCTTTCTTCTTGTGCATTGTTCACCGTTTGCCCTTTTTGCAGAACATCTATCAAAATAAGGAACTACATTTTTCGTTCTTTTTCGTTTAATAAAATCCTCTTTTGAAAAACATAATCTATCATAATCATAAATATACTCTAACAAGTGATTTGTATTTTCATTACTCATCCCCAAAGTCTGAGCCTTGTCTCTAATATTATTTTTAAATTCAGTGACATATGTTTCAACTCTTATGTTAATTCGTTTTTCCATTTTTCAGTTTTAAGTTCTTTTTTCTTTATATTAATAATATAACTTTATTTCAATTTTTATTATTATTATTAAAACTACTTAAAGAACCATCAAACATTCAGCAACATTTTTAGAAAACGAATTTATTAAATCTTTTCTCTCTTCAAATAAATCCTTCAAATTCACTTTTTTCAATATAATATCTTCGTCCATATATTCAATGACATTTTTAAACTTGTAACATTGGTTAGAAACTTTACTTATTATTAAAGGAGTTAAACAAGTAAATGCCAATGGAATTACACCTTGCATAACATCGCTTGAATAATTCTTATTATTGGTTATATCTGTCAAAATATAATGACATTCAGAGAGAATATCAAACATATCTAATGTATTTGTATTTTCAAAAATATTCAAAATAAATTCATCTTTCAATCCGTTGAATTGTTTCTTAGATACAGTTCTGGAAATTACATTGATTATTATTTTCTCATTATTTATTGATTTTATTCTGTTTATTATATCAACATTATAATTAAACATAGTTGAACCTACTATCCCAATATTTATTATATTTGAACCCATTATTCTCTCTTTTTCTTCAACTCCAACCAATGGAAAACAAGGAATTGCCCATCTTCTATAATTATGTAAAAAAGGTCTAACCGCTATATATTTTTCTATTTGAGGTCTTCTAATAATATAATAATGGTCTATTCTAATAGTTCTATTATTAATATTTGTGTCAGTATCATTGAATTTAAAATCATCATCCGTTGCTAAAAATATCAAATCAAAATTACGGTTTTCATTTTTGAAACATTCAATATTCTTGTATGCGAATTTATATTTTTTGTTGAATATAAATTTGTAAAAATTCAACCAACCATTATCTTTTTCAAAATTAGTATATATTATCAATCTCAACTTGTTAATATAACAAAAATGTATTAAATATCCAAACATTTCATAATGACAATCCAACCCATTGTAAATAGCTATGTTTTGTATTAATTTTACCATATAACCTTTCTATATTTTTTAAAAATATATTAAACCATTTCTATTAATTCATTATCCTTCACCACACTGTGCTTTATTATATGCCCAGATAAAGGAGTTTGTTGTTCATATTTTTTTATAACCCAACGAGGATAATCTTCAAAACACATATAAACACTATCATATTCATTTTTCCAATTTTCATCTAAATTATTTTTTTCAATCTTCATATTTTTTGTGAATATAGCAAACCGGATTAACCCAACACTTGTATCTTTACTATCTAATTTTATAGAATTATTGTAATCCGTAAAATGGTCATTTGTATTTCCAAAGATTAATGTGAAATCTATCCGATTTTTCGGACAACTATTATATACAACAATTGGTGTTTCTTCATCTTGTAAATAAGCGAATTCATCATTATTTATGAAAAAATCAGTTACTTCTTCCGATATTTTGAAATTACAAACATGTTTTTGATTTATGATTTCATCTATTAATACTAACCATAATTCATTGTTTCTATTCAATTTTACGCTATCTATTCCGAGAGTTGTGCAATCAAAGAATAAATATACATTATCATTATATTTTAAATATCCCTTATATTCATAATTTACATCTTTATAATAAGAAATACACAATATTTCCATAAAGCTTACACTTTTTGAAATAACATTCTCACAATTTTCGCATTTAAATTGTGGAAAATTGAATACATCTCCATTATCTTTACTTTGTTTTTGTAAAAAAAATTGTAGAAATGGATTTTCTGTTGAATTATTTATATGATAAGCACAAATATTAATATTCATATTCGTGCTGTTGTATAAAAAGTCGTCTCCTTCATTCAATAAATTTATGGCATTATATTTATGTTTATTTTCATTATTTCCCTTATTTCTTTTATTCATTTCATTTTGTTTGTGTTCATTCATTAATTCTTCTATACTATGGTTCAGTTCATTCAATTGATAATCAACCTCGTATTCATCCATATCAGCGTCATCTTCATCTTCAATAAATTTAATAAAGTCTTCATTAAATACATATTCATTATTTTTTAAGTAATCTGTAAAAATCTTGGTTCTATTATTTGACATATTATTTAAACTAATTGGCAACATTTAAGTATTTAATTAAATAATATATTAATTTATTTATCAATTTTACGCTTAATCGTTTCTTTAATTGTCTCTTCTCTATTTTCCATTACAAATTTCGTTATTTCTTCCGCTTGTGAAGTATTTTCAAAATACTTATTCAATGTATTTATCAATGTTTTGGCATTAATAGGTTTTTTCACTTTATTCTTCTTTAATTCTAAACTTCCGCCATTAATATCAAAACAATCAAGACCATTTTTTTTCATTACATTTACCAATGATTCTGTAATTTTCTTCTTATTGTTTTTTATTTCCTTCAATTCCTTTTGTATTCTTGCGATTTCGTTATCGTTTTTTATCCATTCTTTTATATTAATTACTAGTTCTTCTTTAGTTTCCATAATAAATAATATATATTGTTATCTTTTTATATTAATTTATTATAATGTCTTAAACATAAATTATTTTTATATGTTTTTCCAGAACATTGGCTGTCTTTGTTTTTTCCAGTTTTTAGTATATGAATACATTGACATTCATTATCTTTAATTTCAAGAACAATATTTGAAGTGGTATCTTCTTTTAATTTATCCTTTTCTTCTTTTAATTTATCTTTTTGTTTCATATTCTTCTGTTCATTTAATTTCTTTATTTTCTCTTCTTTCAACTTTATTTTATCCTCTTTCATCTTTATTTTTTCCTGAATTAATTTATTCTTTTTATCTTCCTTTTCCAAATTCAAGAATTCAATAATTGCTTGCTTTTTATGATTGAAACAAAAACATTTATTAAGTAAATCTATTTTTACGACTACATAATCTTTACATTTTGTAACTTCACCTTCTATCGATTGTTCATATTCACAATTACCAATGCTTATTGGTCCTGATTTGAATAATTCTTTTTTGGAATTAAAATAATTTACTCCATTAACTTTCTTGAATGGTAGGTCAGAATGATATGGTAATAACCCTTTTTGTATATTTCTACAATAAGGACATCTTAATTCATATGTCTTTAGCATTCTTTTTTCCATAATGATTACTTTTTTATTTGTTTTATGGTTAAATATATCATTATACAAGGGCTCATAATTGAACTTATGACCGCATTCTAAAACAACATATTTATCCGTAAGCGGCAACTGTGTTATTAAACAAATATTTGTGTTGTCCTCATTTTCATTATCATGTGCATCATATAATTCTTTATAAAAATCTATATTACCTTCAATAATATATTTGTTCATATATTTTAATTTAAAATAAGTCTTTATATTTATTATCTTTTACATATAATATTATGTCAACTAAAAAATGGGGACCGCCAACTTGGACTTTTATTCACTGTCTGATTGAAAAGATAAAGGATGAAAAATTCAATGAAATGAGGATTAATCTTATAAATTTTATCAAAGTAATCACTTTTAATCTTCCGTGCCCAGAATGTTCTAAACATTCAGCAAGCTTTTTTTCTAGAGTTAATTTCAATATAATACAATCTAAGGATGATTTAAAGAACCTGATTTACATTTTTCATAATGTTGTTAATAAGAAAAATAATAAACCATTATTTAATGTATCTGATTTATCAATGTATAAAAATATAAATATTATAGTCGCATATAATAATTTTATTAATGTTTATAAAACAGACGGAAACATGAAACTTTTAGCAGACAATTTTCAAAGAAAAAATGTTATTAAACAACTGAAGTTTTGGTTGATTAAAAATATAAATAATTTCAATTCATAGTGCTCGAAATTAATTGTCCATTTTTATATACTGAACATTTAAACATTTGTTTAGACGGCATTGAACAAATATTGTTGTTTGTTGAGGTTTCATTGAAAAAAAGGAGTTTTTGTGTTTGTGTTGAATACATTATTGATATAGAAGAAACTCCGCACAATGTTCCAAACATTGTATCTAATATTACAGAAGATATATTTTGAATACATTTAGTATAATAACGCACAATAAGATCCAGAACAAAATAAGAGAGAAAAATAGTAAATATTAAGTAGTTTATTTGGTTGTTCATAAACATTGGTGAACAAATATAAACTAAACTAAATGAAATAAAAAACATACTAAATGTATTATTTGCATTTTTACTATATTGAACAATCTTACATAGATTAGGTTGATTAATGAAAATATTGTCATTTCCCAAATTAATACCTGAATGTTCAATAATAAAACTTCTCAAAATAGTAGAAAGAAATAACCATAATAGATAGACAAATCCTTTGAAGTTTTGGAAAACTATGGATAAAGTAACAATAAAAATAGAAATAATTACGGGCGAGTAAAATGTGAATAATAACGCTAAATTATATGGTTTAAAAATGACAAACGGATGAGTATTAGTCAATTCATTTCTCTTATTCATAATATAATATATTATATTATGAAAAAAATGAAAAATATATAAAAGAAGAAAAGAAGTAAAAAGGAAGGGTATAATAGAAGAAATAAATAGGGATAGTAATAAAATCCCGGAAAAAATCATTCACGAGAAATGTATGAATGAATACAAGATAAATCTCACGAATTTGATAAAAACTAATTTA
>Ga0209189_1000091_pt1 | contig 74954 bp, 88 predicted proteins | sample C_130820_EF_Meta_FD_187308 | JGI IMG/M metagenome (GOLD analysis project Ga0209189, IMG submission 187308) | Freshwater microbial communities from Lake Croche, Canada to study carbon cycling - C_130820_EF_MetaG (SPAdes) (version 3) | ecosystem: Environmental > Aquatic > Freshwater > Lake... | reverse complement strand
ATTATTTATAACTCCATCAATTTTGAATAGTTGTAATTATTCAACATCAGGTTCTGGTTCAGGTTCTTATTTAGCAATAGCAGGAGGTCAATTAACTGGTAATTTAGGTATTGGTACTACTAATTCAGCTCAAAATCAAATTTCAATTTATACATCTAATTCTACATCTAGCAATCAATTATTGATTACTTCAACTTCAAATTATGCTAATATACAATTTAATAATGGCATAGCTTCATCTAATGCATATATAGGTTTTGGTTGTTCGAATATAATAGGTAATTATACATGTAATTTATTCTTAGAAACAAACAATTCAATAATATTAAATGCAGGTGGAGTAAATGCATCAAGTACAGTACCAGAAATGATAATTCATTCATCAGGAAATATTGGCATAGGTACTAATCTGCCTTCTGTAAAATTAGATGTAAGAGGATCAATATATTGTACTGGTGAAAATGTAAATGGAATATTAAATGCTAGTACAATTCAAGAAGGTGGTACTAATTTATCAGCTAAATATTTAACATTAATTGGAGGACAATTATCAGGTAATTTAGGAATTGGAACTACTATTTCACAAACTTTGTTAGATGTTAGAGGTACTATTAATTGTTCTAATGGTTTTAATACACCATCATCTAATTCAGCATATGGAAGTAATGGTAATAGAATTATATTAAATGCAGGAACAGCTGGTTCTGTTTATCCATATTCAATTGGCATGAATACAAATACAGTATGGTTTAGCGTACCAACAAATGGAACATATTTATGGTATTCAAATGCCAATAGTAATATGTATTTAGATAATACTGGAAGTTTAATAGTATACAATGATATAGCCGCGTTCAGTAGTGCTTCTGATATGAGATTAAAAACTAATATTAAACCTTTGAATATTGATTGTATAGATTTAATTAATAAAATCAAACCAGTCGAATTTACATGGAAAGATATAAAAGATGTACCAGATAATAAAAAAAATACAATAGACCATGGATTTATAGCACAAGAAGTAGAAGAAATATTACCATTATTAATTAAAGATACAAATAATTATAAAACTATAAAATATGAAAAATTTGCTCCATATATAATTAAAGCAATGCAGGAATTATATTCTATTATAAATAAACAACAAGAATTAATTGATAAATTAATGGTTAAATGTTCTATATAAACATATATTTAAAATAAATATATAAATTATGTCATTTATTCCAAAAAATTCTAAAATACATACTAAAAATGGTTTAGTAAATATTGAAGAAATTGTTAAAAGTGATGAAATATTAACAATTAATGGATATAAAAAAGTTCATAAAATAATGAGTGCAGGTATTAAACCTATTTATACAATTATAACATCAAAAGGTAAAATAAATTGTTCTTGCGAACATAATATACCTGTAATAAATAATAATCAATATATTTTAATTCCTGCTAATAAATTAAAAATTAATAATAAACTAATTTTAACACAAGAATATATTCAAGGAACGTCAAATATAATTTTACCATCAATTGATTTTAAAAGTCGTATTGATAGATTAAATGTTCCTGTATTTACAGAAGAAGTTTCATGGTTCTTTGGATTTTTAATATTAGGAGGAGTAAATTTAAAACAGAGTTTTAAAATATTCTGTAATGACTATAAACAATTAAAAAAAATTTGTAAAATTATTAAAATGTTTGGAACTAATATATCTATTATTACTACAACAGATACTAATAATAATACGATTGAAATTACTGCTTATAATTTTATTGATTATATTATGAAATATTTAAAATCAAATATTATTCCTTATTTTATCAATGAAACAACATATGAAAATCGCATAGCATATATTTGTGGAATTATTGATGGAATGAAATCAAATCATTTTAATTCAATTAAAATTTCAATTGATAATGAAACATTTATAAAAGATTTAAATAATTTATTATATTCATGTGGGTTAGAATGTAATACAAATAAAAATACATTAACTATTTTAGAAACATCATCATTAAATAAAATTAAAAAAAATAACAATTTAGATTGTATAATTACAACAGATTTATCAACAATATCAAATAATATTTATATTAATAATTATTTATGTACTAGTGCTGATTTTGTAGAAATTAAACATAATATTGATATCGAATCTTATAAGCTTGAGTTTGAAGAAACAACAGAATATTTTTGTGATGGATATTTAATTTCCTCGTAAAGACCAAAAAATATTGGTCTCTATATCTTTCAAGTTATTTTAAGGATCGGCTGTTTCTTCTCCTTCATCATAATATTCATCGTCGTCCTCATAATCATCATAATCATAATCGGCGTCATATTCATAATCATCATCGTTGAGATCAAGATTGTCGAAATAACCACGTGCAAGAGAAATATAGACGTGTTCACAACATTCTGGACGATAATATTCACTAGTTGGATCTTCTTCTTCAAACCAAATGCCTTCATTACCTTCCTTCATTGGATCACAAGAACCTTCATAATCGCCGTAGTAATACATGGTTGACATGTAATATTTATATATTATTAACTATTCATTTTTTTATAAATTTTCAAAATCAATAATACAAATTTATTATTTACTTTCAATAAAAGTAAAAAAGTAATTAATAAAAGCCAAAAAATCTTTGACTTTTATATAATTCCTTCTCCTTACATCTTTGACAGACGATCCAAGTCCTCGTCGCTGATCGAGTACTTTGACTTCATCTCAGTCAACAGACGCTCCTTGCCAGCCTTGCGACTCACCTTGAACCACTCCTTACTGAATTCCTTGCGAAACTCAATGTTGCAGTAGTGCTTGAAGTTGCATTCTGACTTTCCACAGACAGCACCGAAGTAGCACGGAACAAGTCGTACACCCTCTGGATCAGTCTCATTGTGAATCTTCCGATCAAAACGACTCTCGTACAACTTCTTGAAGTCCGCACGGTCCTGGATGTTATCAACATGATGCTTGCGTTCACAATCAGCACGGTTGCAGGTACATGAGAAATTGCAATTCTTGACAGTCGTCATTTTGAGTAGTTGACAGATATTGTATCTGGGATAGCTTCTCAATTTCACTATAAAAAATATTACTTAATTTGAAATCATTTTTTTGAAAATTTTAAGAAAAATAATACAAATTTATTATTTACTTTCAATAAAAGTAAAAAAGTAATTAATGAAAGCCAAAAAATCTTTGACTTTTATATAATTCCTCCTCCTTACATCTTTGACAGACGATCCAAGTCCTCGTCGCTGATCGAGTACTTTGACTTCATCTCAGTCAGCAGACGCTCCTTGCCAGCCTTGCGACTTACTTTGAACCACTCCTTACTGAATTCCTTACGAAACTCAATGTTGCAGTAGTGCTTGAAGTTGCATTCTGACTTTCCACAGACAGCGCCGAAGTAGCATGGAACAAGTCGCACACCCTCTGGATCAGTCTCGTTGTGAATCTTCCGATCAAAACGACTCTCATACAATTTCTTGAAGTCTGCGCGGTCCTGAATGTTATCAATGTGATGCTTGCGCTCACAATCAGCACGGTTGCAGGTACATGAGAAATTGCAATTTTTGACGGTTGTCATTTTGAGTAGTTGACAGATGTTATATCTGGGATAGCTTCTCAATTTCACTATAAAAAATATTACTTATTTTAAAATCATTTTTTTGAAAATTTTAAGAAAAATAATACAAATTTATTTAAGAAAGTAAAAAGTTATTAACTAATAATGCTGATAAACCTCCTATTATTTGTGCTATAATATATGATATAGCAGTAACCGAGTCAATGTTTCCTTTTACAAGCATCATAACACTGACAGCCGGATTATAATGTCCTCCTGATATTTTACCACCGAAATAAATAGCTGCTAATAAACCAACGGCAATTGCAATAGGACCTAATGCTGCCGAAACAGGATTAGTAGCACCATCAGCTACAACGCTTAAAATAACAGAAAGGAAAAAAAATGTACCAACTACTTCTACAAAAATAGCTTGTGCTTTCATTATATATCTAATATAAGTATTTATTTTTTTGATAATAAATAATTTAAAAATTATTTGATGTTATAATTGTTTTGTCTTTTGAATTATAAACATTTAAATCGATTGGTAGTTTATCATTTATTGTTGAAGTACGAACATATGATTTATTTATATTTTCATTTGATTTATATTGAATTATAAAATTAATATAATTAGTAATTATTTGATCTTCATTGGATGGGTCTTTTGCAATTAATGATTCAGTATAATCATATGCATTCGTAATAAATTGATTAGTATCATTTATATTAGATAATACTGATACAACAATAGGTGTAGGAGTATTTTGATTTGATGACATTATTTATCTATTCTATTAATTAATAATTATTTTTAATTAGTTTTAGAGATTAGTGATTGTATATTTAATTTACTTTGTAATCCTGATTTATTTTCATTATTATTACTATTATCATTAAATACTTCATTATCTTTTGGTTTCTTAAAATCATTATAAATATTTATTTCTAATGGATTTTTTAACATTTTCTTTATTTGATTCACATTATCATCTTCTGTTGTTGTCAATATTGATTTTTTTGTATATATATCTATATTATTTGCAAAATCAACAATTAATATATTTTTATTAGAAAGATTTTGGCTTATATTTAATCTTAATTGTTTATAACTATCCAATAATATTTTATCAGCTAATTTATTAACACTCATTCTATATTTTTATAATAATATTTATTTTGGTTTTTCTAAGTATTTAGGGAAAGTTGTAAAAGCATTTACACAATCTTTATATATTTCTCTATCTATTGAACTAATACTATCATAAGCACTATCTTTATTATTTTGATAATTTGTTCTACAAGCATTATAGGCAATACAATCATTTGACTTTCCATTTGTATCATTACAATCACACCATAACTTAGCTTGTGCGTATTCTTCGGTGCTTAAACTATTTATATTAGTAAAATCATTCGTAAATGATTCTGATTTCAAATCAGGTATTTTATCAGTTTTAAGACATATTGGGCTTACTATTGCTTGATTATTTTTATCCAAATTAATAATATTATCTACATCTCCATCATGTTTAGAAAATTTATTTTCTAATTTAACTAATTTAGATAATAAATCATGTAATGCATTTGTTGGAATTGTGGATTTTTTTTCAGTATTTATTTTTTCTTGATTTGTTAATAAATTATTTGCAATTAGTATATCAGTATTTAATAAAGTTGTTAATTTATTATTAATATCATTTAATATAATCGATGTCGGATTGGAATTTAACATTAAATTATTTGATGAATTTGAAGTATTTAATGAATTTGAAGTATTTAATGAATTTGAAGTATTTAATGAATTTGATGAATTTGATGAATTTGAAGTATTTAATGAATTTGATGAATTTGATGAATTTGATGAATTTGATGAATTTGATGAATTTGAAGTATTAAGTTCTTGACTTGGTAAAGTAGATGGTATAAATAATTTTGGAAAATATATATTTGAATTATTATCAGTTGGATTTGCTAAACAAGATTTATTATTATTATTGTAATTTGCTATTATTGTATTTAATATATTATTGTCATATAATGGTGTTCCATTATTTAAATAGTTTATAAATGAAGTAGATACTGTTTTTAATTCATTGTCAGATAAAATATTATCCCAAATTATTATATAACTAAATGCAAAATCTGATTTTATTTTTGAAGGATTATCATTTATAGATAATGAAACTTTTGTATTTTTTCCAATATTAGATCCGATTGATTTATTATTAATTATTGCATTATTTGGAGTAGTTCCAGCATTAGTAGCACATGCGATAACCCAATCATCAATTTTGCCATTTAATGTTAAATTACTATCTGTTAAATAATTACCATAAGCAACAATACCACGTTTTTGTAAATAATGACCGTGTACCCATAATTCAGAATTTTGTAAATTAGTTGAAGTTGCTAAAATGTTATTTTGATTTGATGTCGCATTTGTATATCTTGTTATAGAACAAATTGTATATTTTTCTGGTAAATCACCATTCCAATTTACAGTTGTATTTACATCACCTGCTAATTCTAATATATTACTTGAAAAACCATGTCCGTCATTTGATATTCTCTTAGTTATATTCCCATTTAATAAAACCATTTTACTATATCGATTGAAAGCATCATATAAAATTGTAGGATTTTTAGGATCATAATCAGCGGCAGAATACATCCCCCATGGAATATTACTTGAAATTAATGAAATAAAATTAGTTGGTATAATAACATTATTTGAAGTATTTAATGTTATTGGCATTTGAAAATTTTCAACTTTATTAAATTGATAAATTATAAATAATGCTATTAATAAAATTAATATAGTAATAACTATTTTAAATATCATCTTACTTATTCTATATTTACCAAATAAAAAATGATAATAAATTTATTATTATTACGTATAAATTAAATAAAATGCAATCAGAATGTATTATTTGTGTAAATAATAATATTGATGAAAATACATCATGTAATATATGTAATAATAAGATTTGTAATCAATGTTTTGTATCTATTATTAATGATAATATATATACTTGTCCTTTTTGTAAAAAAGATATCAGTATTAATTGGTTAAAAATGGAAAAAGAAGTAATAATTAATTATTTCACAAAAAAAGAAATAGAAATGAAAAATGAATTGAGTTTAGTAAAAACATTAAATTGCAATCTTAATATTGAATTATGTAATATTCAAAATAAATTAAATTCTTTATTTTATGAGTTAAAAAATATAAAATCTAGAAGATAAATTTAGGATTTTCTATTTTAGAACATCTTCTTTTAATTTCATTAATTTCTTTTTTTAATTCTAAATATCTATTTTCTAATAGTTGAATTTTATTTAATATGTGTCTAATATATTCATCTTCATTATTAGGAATATTTTCAACATCAACTGTATCCATTTATAATATATATATATTTAATTAGTTATTAAATCCAATTTTTTTTACCCATTTTTAAATTACATTTTTCGCATAAAGGGCGTAAATTATTTATTTCTTGTTTGCCACCATTATATTCACTTATAATATGACTACAATGAAAACCATTTTTAGAATTATTTATAATTTCATAACATAAAGGACATTTTCCAGTATCATTATTTCCAAATTCTTTTCTCCAAACTTCAATTCGTAATTTAGGTTGAATTTTTTGTTTTTTATATTTAAATCTATGATCGGGAATTACATTATTATCTACAAAGTAATCAATAAAATTATTATTTTTTAATGAAAATATGAGTCTATTACTTATATTATTATGTTCGTCTACATAAAAAGAGGATTTATCTTCAATAAAATAATCCTGATAACAAATTAATTTATAAAAAATATTATTTTTATCATTCAAGTCATTCATAAAATTTTCAATTGATTTATTTGAAAAATATTCAGTATTTATTAGTTTATCTAAAAATTCACCGATTGTATAAACATTTGTTTTTGTATTTTTCTTTTTAGAAAAAAATTCACCATATTCTTTTTCTAAAAAAATTTTACATAAATCATATATATTTATTTTAAAATCATCCAATGAAATATAATTTTGATTTTTATATGAATCTTTATTAATTTCATTAAATAATTTTCTCATTTCTTCATCATTATTTACATTGAAATAACAAATATACGCCATATCATCAATATTATGATTTAAATATAATTGATGGATCATATTTAATCTATGCTGACCGTCAATTAAATATAATTTTTCATTATTGACAATTGCAACAATTAATTTATTTTTAAAAATGAAATAATCTGGATTTTTTAAATATGATTCAACCATTTGATCTACTTTATTTTCATCAATATCTGATTGAAAAATAGGTCTCAGAAAAAAAGTACTATATAAATTTTTAAAAGATATTTTGTTTTCTTGTCCGGTTTTATAAGAACAATTTTTTGTTCCTGGTAAAATCATCATAATATTATTAAAATGTCATTTATATATTATGACATTTATTTATATATATTTCATATAAATAAAACCATAATTTAAATAATTTATTTCTTTCAGAATGAATATCAATTAATTCACTTTTTGAAATTTTTCCTTCTAGATATTTTTTTAAATCATTGATTACTTTTTTAAAATTAATGATATCAATTTCATAATCTATTAACAATAAATTATACTTATTATTATGTTTAAACATTAATAATATTATATATTTATATTCTTAATTATATAATGATATTATTGATTTTTTTACCTCTTATCATTGGATTTTCTATTGGTATGATATCAAAACCAGATGAATGGTACTTTAAATTAAATAAACCTTATTTAAATCCACCAGGATATTTATTTTCAATTGCTTGGTCTATATTATATTTATTGATTGGCATTTCTTATTATTTAGCTTTAAAAGATAAAGAATTTGTATATTGGATAATACCAATATTAAATTTAATTTTTAATTACTTATATACACCTATGATGTTTATTTATAAAAGATTATTTGAAAGTGCATTTATTGCATTTATGACATTAATAACAGCTATTATAGTTGCAATATTATTTTATTATTATAAAAATTATATTTCAAGTTATTTATTAATACCATATATATTATGGTTATGTTTTGCTAATTATTTAGCATGGTCGGTATATTATTTAAATTAATCATTTCATGACTATCTTCATCAACGCTTTCTCCTAAAAGAAATTCATTAATATCTGAATTTGTATTAATGTCTTTTGTGCTATTATAATATAAAAAATATAAGAAAGAACTTATAATTGTTGTTATTGAAAAAATTAATATATACATAAATTAAACTTAGAATATTAATTTGTATTAATTTTGTTATTTTTAAATAAAAAATGACAAATTAGTTTTAATTATTTTTTACCCTATCAATCGAATAGCAGGTCAGACAATCAAATGGATTCAACATCGTTCATCGCTGAGTTTGTGGAGGAGTATATCTCCAATCGCAACTTATACGACGATCTTGGCGATCTTCTTGATGCGACTATTGACGATTATGTGAGTAATAACACGGTAAACGAAAACAAGACTATTGTGGCAGAATACGCTGGCGATGTCTTTGATGCTATCAAACTTTATGAGTTTCATCTAGGAACAGCGGATGAACTTCATACTAGCACCAAGGATTATTTCTACCAGCAACTCGCATATGTCTCTCTTTTCGTGAATCTGTTTCCTCGCGTTAATAAAATTGTCAAGGAAAAGCTGGAAAGTATTGCGGAACAAGACAGCATGATTATCGATCATGGAGACGACATCAAAATCATATACAATGAGGTGTACGATTCCTTCATCGAGAACTATTATGTCATCCCGCCATACAAGTCTATGCCGATGTTTGCAGCATAAATAGCCGAGAATCATATAAAAAAGGGCAAAGTATTTATTATTTTGTTCTTTTTTTGGTACATAAAAAATGATTATTATAATTATATATTTATTTATAATGAATATGTCAAATCTTATTTTACTTGGAGATTGTTTAAAAATGTTTACAATTAAAGATGTTGCTGAAAAATTAAATGTATGTGTTGGAACTGTTAAAAGATGGATTGAACTAAGTGATGTTCCTATTCATTATACATTTGATCTTCATAAAATTCTTTCAAAAGAAATTATTTATAGTAATTACCCATCATTACTTAAAGACCAATTTTTTACACCACTTGAATTAGTTGAAAAATGTTGGAAAATTTTTAATAGAGAATTAAAAATTAATATAGATGAATATATATTTATAGAACCTTCTGCTGGTGATGGTAATTTTCTTAAATATTTACCAAAAAATACAATTGCTCTTGATATAGAACCTAGAGCTAGTGGTATAGAAAAACAAGATTATTTAAATTGGAAACCATTAGATAATTCAAAAAAATATATTGTATTTGGCAATCCTCCATTTGGTTTGAGAGGTCATTTAGCATTAAATTTTATTAATCATTCAAAATCATTTGCTGATTATGTTTGTTTTATTTTACCACAATTATTTGAAAGTGATGGGAAAGGTTCTCCTCGCAAAAGAGTTAAAGGTTATAATTTAATATACAGTGAAAATTTATCTGGATTATTTTATACACCTGAATATCAATCTATAAAAATCAATGGAGTTTTTCAAATTTGGTCTAAATTTATGGAAAACTCTAAATATATTATTAAACCAAATATAAATGAATATATTAAGATATATTCATTATCAGATGGAGGAACAATTTCATCGACTAGAAATAAAAATATGATAGGTAATTGTGATATTTATTTACCATCTACTTGTTTTGGAAAAGAAAATATGAAAATATATAGTAATTTTGAAGAATTGCCAGGGAAAAAAGGATATGGTGTCGTTTTCTTGACTGAAAAAGATATAATGATTAATAAAGCACAAAATATAAATTGGTGTGAAATTAGTTTTCTTTCAACAAATTCTGCATATAATTTAAGAACATCTTTAATATTATCTCAATTTAATTAAACAATAATTGATTTTATAAATTTTGAAATATCAGTATTTTTAGTATTTTGAGTAATTTTTATAGCATGTCCTTTTTCAATACTCGATTCATTTATTTTTACTGTTGTATCTAATTTAAATGCACCTTTCTCTTTTCTCCATGTAATTGTTTTTGTTGGAAAACATTCTAATTTTTCTTTACTTTTATATATTTCTTCTGTAAAATTTTTAAAAATTGTCAAATAAATACATTCAGGTGCAATATCTACAAATATCATATAATCTGATCCTTTCCATGGTACTTCGCCTAATTCATGTTGAAATGTTGGAGAAGATGATCCTTGATGTGCTGTTTTAATTTCAACTGATATTCCCAATATTGTACCATCTCCTTTACCTCCGCCAATTTCTTTTGTTTTAGTACCATTGCAATCAGCATCTATACCACATGAATTGCAAATACTATTTATTAATTCTTCTCCAACATTTCCTACATTATTACTTTGTAATTTGACTAAATCTTTATAAGGACTGTCTTTCCAAATATCATGTTTTTCTTCTTTATCTTTTTGTTGTTGTATAATTCGAATTAACATATTATGGACTGATTCAAATGCCATTTTTTTAGCTATCTTTATTACTGGCTCAATCTTTACATCTGTTTTTTTATTGATACTTTTCATTTTTATTGACAAGATAAATTTTATTTATTTTTTTTGTCATTTTTTATTATGACAAAAAGTTATTATTTTGTCATTTATATTTACATTTTCTATTCTTGTCTTTTTTCTACAAAAGAAAGAAATGATTGTAAATTCATCATATGTCCTTGTGATCTAATATGAGATTCATGATTACTTGTTCTAATATTACATAAATTACAACAATATAAATTATTACTAGGTGTAATAAATAAGTTATATTGATTTTGTTTGAAATCTTCCATATTAATCTTATGAGAATCTAGATTAATATGAATTTGTGAATTTTCAAATTGACAATTACATAAAGAACACTCAAACAATGAAGTGTTTTTGCAATCACAATCAGTAATATTTGTAATAAATAATCCATCCATTTTGTTTATTAGATAATTTTAAATTTATATTAAAAAATATCATTATTTATTTTTAATTGATATTATTAAGGACAAATTTATAAAAAAAAATGATTATTTTATTTTATAAATTTTTTATCATATAATCAACAATGCATCGCAACTCTAAGTCCGGTATTTATACTAATAAATCTATTCGTTATAATAATATTACTAACTCAAAAACTTATAATGGTTCACTATATTATGTCGACGATGAAGTTGTAAGAGTTAGTCCCAAGTATTACAAAGCTCTTAATAAATATAATGATGATGACAATTAATTTTTTGTCATTTATAAAAAAACATATATTTATAAAAAAATGATTTTTATTTTATTAATAATATTTATCATAAAATGCGTAGAAATTACAAAGGAAATATTAGATCCAATAATTCCATCAGATTTAATTATTTGGTAAATGAAAATACAAAGAATATTCATTATAGAATCAGCAAAGAAGATGCATTAGGACTTAATTCAAATATTTATAATAATTTTCTACCAAAAAATCTAAAAAAAACACAAGATTTTACAGATAATGAATCTAAATTCAATGTTACTAAGTTGAATTGTTTCAAGATTTATAATTTAAGTAATTCAAATAAGACAGAAAAAACTTTAAATTATCGATCAAAATACTATAAGATTACAGATAATGATTTTAATTATGATGATGAAGAATATTAATTTATAAATAATCGGGATGCTTTATCATTATTTAATTTAATTTTAACATCATTTTGTTTTATTCTTTCTAATCTTTCATACTCATCGCGTTCTTCTTTTATTTTTTTTTGTTCGTAATAAAGTTTTTCTTTTGATGATAAACCTTTTTTTAATTTATTATTTCTATAAAATTCATATTCTTCAACACTTTTAAAATCTTTAAGAGTTTTTACTATATTTTCCTCATCAACTAAACGAGTATTTGTATAAGCTATTTTATAATCAGCATAAATTAAATTATTTTTTCCTCCTTTTTCAACACCACTACTATAATCATCTGGTTTTTTACCGCCAATTTCTGTAAAACTAATCGTTTTAGCTAATATCATTGGTTCAGGTTCTTTATATTTCATTAATTGTTTAGGCGGAGGAGGTGTATTTTTATTGAATAATGAATTAAACGTAGAATTATCAAATTTCTTATTTTCAAAATGATTTGTTTGTGTAAAATCTTGTCTTATCTTTGAACTTTCAATCATTGTATCTCCATAACCAAAATCTTGTTCTTCATTTTCTAATCTACACATATCGAATGTTTTATTAAATTTTTCATTAAAATTATCACCGGTTATAGGAGCTGGAATACTTTCTTCTCGTGTATTATATATTTTTGCTTCATTTTTTAATTCAACAAATGATTTATTTGAACTTCGTGATTTATATTCTTCTGCTAATATTTTAAAACAATCTGTAACAAAATTAAATACTATTTTATTACCACCTTCTTTATCTGGATGTGTTAATAAAGCTGTTTGTTTATAAGCTTCTTTTAATTCATTCCAAGTAAATTTTTTATCAACTTCTAAAACTTCATATGGATCTAATATACTAAAATCAATTTTATTGAAATTAAAATCTTTATCTTTTTTAATAGCATTATAATATTGATGATATGTATATTGTCTTGTTGAGGAATTACCCATTATTTAATTATAATGATTATATTTTTTATAATAATAATAACTCATTTAATCATTAAATCCAATATAACTTGAAAATTTAGATTTTATACCAAAAAAATAATGTAAAACAGTTCCTAATCCTAGCATAGCAATAAAAATAAATATAAATGAGAAAAAATATTGAAAATAAGTTCTTTTTGATTTATCTGCTACATTTGCATTAAACCACATATATGAATGTAAAATAATTACACCAATTAAAGTAGCAACATAGTCAAATATTGATAATTCAAAAATGCGATAACTTCGTAAATTCATTTATATAATATTATATAAATATAAAAATTATATTAATATTAAAATGACATATAAATTATATGATACGCTTGAAGTAGATAGAAATGCAAGTGATGAAGATATAAAAAAAGCATATCGTAAATTAGCTATATTACATCATCCTGATAAAAACAAAGGTAATCCTGATGCAGAAGCAAGATTTAAAGAAATATCCAATGCTTATTCTGTTTTATCAGATGCTGAATCAAAACGTAAATATGATATGTTAGGAGATGAAAATTATAATAACGAAGGTGGTGGTAATTCTGGTGGACCTGATATAAATGTAGAAGAATTATTTAGCCATTTTTTTGGTAGACAACACCATCATCCATTTGGAGCAAATGTCTTTGGCTTTAATTCTGAACGTAATAATAGTCAACAAACATGTAATAATGTAATTAAACAATATAATATTACACTTGAAGATATTTATAATGGTATTTCAAAAAATATTAAATTTAATGTTAAAAATTATTGTAAAAAATGTAATACTGTTTGTGAAAAATGTAATGGATCTGGTATGATTCAACAACTAATTCAAATGGGTCCAATGACACAAGTATTACAATCAAATTGTCATTTTTGCGGTGCTAGTGGATTTAGTATTAAAAATAATAAAGATTGTCAACAATGTAAAGGATCTGGTGTTTATGAAACAGAACATATGGCTCATTTAAATATGCCAAAAGGTTTTACAGATAAAACAACTATATTTGCTGGTTTAGGAGAACAACCTAAGACAAATAAACAAAAAGCAGGAAATATTATTGTTGAATTTAATTTATTACCTCATAAAAATTTTAATAAAAAAGATAATGATTTATATTTTAAACAAACTATAACTTTTACTGAAAGCATAATGGGTAAACTAATAACAATTCCATATTTTGAAGAAGAAATAAAAATAAATATTAATCAATTTGGAATAATTAATCCAAATAAACAATATATGCTTAAAAATCGTGGATTACCCATTTTAAATAGTTCTAAAAAAGGTAATATGGTTATCGAATTTAATATTAAATATCCTACAAAACTAACTGATGATAAAGATGAACTAAGTACATTTGCAAATATGTTAGATCAAGTATTTATCTACTAGGAAATTCGAGTTGAATATTTTTATTATTATTATAATTTGAATAATAATCAACTAAAAATTCATCACCGTCATATGTATAATCATCCATTGTGTGATAATTTTGATCGCAAACACAGTATTTATTATAAACACTACTTGTTTTATGTTCTCTATCATATACTGGTATTTCAAATTTATTTGGAACATTACCAACCGGACAAGTACATTCGATACTTATATCCTTGGGATCGCCCGAATTATAATCAATTTTAAATAATTTACTTTGATTATGAGTAGCATTAATACTATATATATTTCCATCTGTTGTCAATGCAATTTTACATCTATTTAATTTTGCTACTTTTCTATTAATATTATGACAATAAAATATATAAATAATTAAAAAAACTATTAAAATAAACGATATATGTAATATTAGTTCAATTATAGTATATTTTTTTGTTAAAATATCACTCATAAGATTAATAATATACATCTTCTATAAATATAATTAGTATTTAAATATTTTCTAAAACATGAGGTTTGATTGATTTGGCATTACAACTGATTGCTGTTTTTGCATTTGCAATTCCTGTTTTAATTTCATCAGCAAAATTCATATCTGGTGTTATATATGTACTTTCATTACTAATACAAACATCAACTTCTGTTTGAATATTTTCATTCGGTTTATTTTTATTTGCCATAGATTCAAATAATTCTTCTACTGCATTTGTATTTAATGATGGATTAAATATTCTTAACATTTCAAGAATATTTTGTTTTGAAAATTTAAAATAATCATAAGAATAGCTTTTTAATGTTTTTGTAAATCCTAAAAATTCAAATGTACTACTGTATAAATCAAAAACACCTTTATCTTTTAATTCTTGTAATGGTGGAATACTCATTAACATTTCTCTAATTGGTATAAATAATGTAGCAATTCCAGTTGGTGGTATAACATAAATAATTATTAAATAAATTATATATAATATTAAAAAGAATATTGTTATTATAAAAAAAGGCATTTTGCCAACACTTAAAAATGTGTTATTTACTGTTTTTAAAGTATCAAAAAATAGTACTTTAGATACTCCATCCGTGTCATAATATAATGTATTAGGTACGCCCTCTTGGTTTATATCCCCTGTTATATATATCAAAACAGCAACAATACATATAACAACCCAAAGAAATATTGAAATACTATATAAAACTACAAAATTAATACACAAATCAATTATATTCATTTTTTTACTTATCCTATACTTGATTTTAAATAAGATTTTATAGCATTTGCATAACATTCACTATACGGTGAATAGGAATTTGTAAAATCACCAGAAACCTCATCTAAATAATCAGAATTATATAATTTAAATTTTTGTTTCATAGCAACACATAATTGTGTTTCATAATCTATTTTTTCAGAATTTGTTTGGATTTTTTGTTCTTTCTTATATTTATCATACGTATCTATATCTTCTTTTTTATCAACACTTTCTAAATCTTTTAAATCATTAGAATGATCTACTTTATCTTCTTTTACATTAAAATATTTTTGTAAATCATCACCAAATAAATCAACAAATATTTCATTTATAAAGCTAAATAAATAATTTGTCAAATCAGTTGCTGATAATATAAACCAATTTTTTATAGTATCAGTTGTAAATATTCTTGTAAATACTCTATATATTAATTGTAATGTTCCTAGATCTGTCAATGTTTGAAATGGAGGGATAATTGCTAATAATAACGGTTTAAGAGGTAATATAAATACATATGGAATAATTGGTATTGGTATTATAATTATAAAAGGTACAAATAATATAATCAATAACCAAAATATAAATACCCAATGAAGCGTAACAATAAGAATAACTAATATATGAACTACTATAAATTCAATAAATGCAAAAAATATTGCTAAACCATATGATATCATTAATGGTAATGGAAATGAGATAAATGATTTAAATCCAAAGAACCAAAAAATAAAATTAAGAAGAAAATAAAGATTATAACAGAAAAAATATACAAAACAAAAAATACCTAAGTTATGTAAAAATCGGATAGGTATTAATAAAGGATCCATTATTATTGAATAATAATATTATAATATTCATAAAATCTTTCGACAATTATTTCAGGTATTTCAGTAAAATCAATTAATTTTTTATTAAGATTAAAGTTGTTAACAATATTATTTTTTGTTAAATAATTTAATCTTTCTTCATCGGGCATCAATGCAATTTTCATAGCATTCGCTTTTTGTAGTCCTTGTTGAATTTTTTGTATATTATCGCTTTTATCCCCAAATATAATTTTAAATAATAATTCAACTTTTGGATTATAGTTAATTCTCAATGATAAATCTTTAAATTGCATATTATAAATTTTTATACAAGTATCATACATTTGTAAATAATCACTATCATTTGTAATAATAACTACATTCATTTTTGTTTTAATATTTTTTTGTAATAAATATACGATATCATCTCCTTCAAGATTATCGAAATTACAACATTTATAATTATTGGCTTTTAAATAATTTTCGAATAATTCAAATATATTACTATTAAAATTAGCCTTCTTTATTCGTGATTGTTTATATTTATCATAAATTTCATTTCTCCATATTAAACTTCTAGGACAATCAGCACAGAATATAATATTTGTTTTAACTGTTTTAAATTTTTTTACTAATTTTGTCATATCTGTTTCAAAATGTTTGATAAATGCTACAATAAACTCTTTATTATTAATAATATCATCATGATCTATAATAATATCAGGTTGTCTTTGTTTAAACCATCTTAATGTAGCATAATATCTATTAAAAATATAATAACTATTATCAATTATAATAGCAGAAGTTTTAGACGATAGTATGATTTCACTCATATGTTATAACATTAATATATTTAATTTATCATTTTTTATTTTCACAAAAAAATGATTTAAATTGATATATTTTTATATTTATAATGAACGAAAAACAACTAGAAGCATTTTATTTCGCTAAAAATAGAAATAATATATTTATTACAGGTTCTGCCGGAACAGGTAAATCATATACAATCAAAAAAATTATTGAATATTATGAATCAAATAATATTAATTATGGATTAACAGCTTTAACTGGTTGTGCCGCTAGTTTAATTAACGGTCAAACATTGCACTCATTTTTATATTTAGGAATTAATAATAATTTAGATTATATTTATAAAAATTTATGTAAATATACACCACAATTAAATAAATTGAAACGATTAGATGTGTTAATTATTGATGAAATATCTATGATGAATAATGAATTGTTTGAATTAATTAATGATTTATTTAAATTAATTAAAGGAAATAATCGATTATTTGGTGGAATACAATTAATATTAATAGGAGATTTTTATCAACTTCCTCCAATAACTGGTAATTATTGTTTTACATCACCATTATGGGATGAAATGGAATTAAAAACTATTATTTTAAATGAATTGATTCGGCAAAAAGATGATATTAAATTACAAGAAATTTTAGAACAAATTAGAGAAGGTAAATTAAGTGATGAAAATTTTAAAATTTTAAAAAATTTAAAAGATACTAAATTTACAAGTCATGTTAAACCAACTAAACTATTTCCTGTAAATCTAAATGTCGATAAAATTAATAAAAGATCATTCGAAAAACTCGTTAAATTAAATAATAATGAAATTAAAACATATAAAGCATATTCGAAAACAAAAGTTGATAAATTAGAAACATTTGATATTGATTTAACTTTAAACGCACAAATTATGATAACGCGTAATATTTCAGTCGAAAATCATTTAATTAATGGTACAAGAGGTGTTATTATTGAATTAAAAGAAAAAAGTGTTGTAATTAAAGATATTAATAATAATATACATGAAATTAATTATTACACCGATCTAATAAATAATAAAAAAAATTACATATGTTTCCTACCAATTAAGCTTGCTTATGCTATATCTATACATAAATCGCAAGGTGCGTCAATTGATTGTATTGAAATTGATTTAGGCGATGATATATTTGTTTCAGGACAAACATATACTGCTTTATCAAGAGCTACTAATATTAATAATATTCGAATAATTAATATTGAAAGAAATTCTTTTTTCATAAATAAAAAAATATTAGATTTTTATAAAAAATAAATATTATATATATATAGATACAAAAATAATAGATGGGTGATACATATGAAAACTTTTTTGCAGATCAAAAACCAAAAACCGGTGGTGCGCGACGCAACCGCCTAGAATTCGATGATTTAGCCGAAGATAATGGCGAAGATTTTTATTATGAAGATGAAGAACAACCAGATGACGATGATGCCCTTTATGGTGGTCGCGCTCGCGTTCATCCCGATTCATATTATACTTCACACAATAAATACAGCTTAGTAGAATCTTCTTATGGTGGCGCGAAAGAAGGTGGTCGCTATGAATCAAAAACTCCTCATGCTGCTGCCGCTAAAATAGGCTCTCGTGTATTCCGTGATGCTAATGCTAGTGGAATGGCTAGCGTTCGTTCAGTATGGGTTATAATAAAGAGCACTCATCGCGGAGATCAACGCTATGTTAAATATTATATGTATAATCTAACCCGTGAACGCGTTAATAAATCAGTTCCCAAAGGTGGTGTAAATATTACCTATAAATACAAGATCAATGTTAAAGCTGGTGAATTACCTGAAGAATATGTTGTCTTAAACAAACAAGAATCTAAACTTCGTGCCTCCAAGAAACGCGCTGAAAAGCGCGCTGCTAATGGCGAAGCACCAAAACCCAAGAAAACCGCTACCAAGAAACCCGCTGCCAAGAAAGTATCTGGTGAAGAAAAACCAAAGAAAAAAGCCGCCAAGAAACCAGCTGCTGCCAAGAAAGCATCTGGTGAAAAAAAGCCGCCAAGAAAGCATCTGGTGAAGAAAGCATCTGGTGAAGAAAAACCAAAGAAAAAAGCCGCCAAGAAAACCTCGGCTGCCAAGAAATCCCCATCAGCCGCCAAAAAAGGTCCTGGACGCCCCAAGAAAACCGGTGGCTTTTTCACCTTTTTCTAAATTTTAACCCATAGAAGAAGTGGAAAAATTTTTTAAATCATAATTATCATCAAAAAAATATATTGCTATTAATTTTTTTCTATGTATTCTTAATTTATTACATATTTCTAATATTTTTGATTCATCGTCGCGATTTTTAATCCATTCGTTGAATAAACCATTATATAAATTAACACTTTCTATCATTAAAGGATATTTATGACATGTATTAGATGCTAACATCTGTGCTTCTTCTGCTAAACCAATAATATGTTGAAAATGTTTTGTTATACAATCTCTGCAACGTTTATTTTTATTTGTTATATGTTCTTCTAATAATATAGATTGTTTCACTATTTGTTGCATATTATATTTAGGATCACTAACTGGATCTAATGCTCCGCATGTTTTAACATTACAACTTCCACCACCTGAAACAGTATTACTTTTTTTGTTTTGAATATTAATACTTGATACTTGTGAAGATAATAAAGTATAAATTATTAAATAAACAATTATTAAACATATAATAAAAATTAAAACATTCATTTCTAATTAAAGAATATGAATTTAATTATTGAAGCATTTTTTATAGGTATATATACATCATTATTTAATATTTTTACAAATAATTTAAATATTTATATTGATTTTTTTATAATAGGTTTTCTAAAACACTTAATTGGTTATTATTTACAATTACATGATTATTATTGTTATAATAAAAAAAATAAAAAAGCTATAATTAATAAATATATTATTAAAGATAGTATTTATGAAGGCATTTGCTTTATTTTAATAGGAAATATTATTAAAAAATTATTTGATTTAGAAAATATGCGAATAGTATTATTTTTAGTAGGATTTAGTTTTCATATAATTGCGGAATTTATAGGTTTACATAATTATTTCTTAAATAATCGCTGTGAATTGTAAAAAAAATGATTATTTTTATTAATGACATAATTATTATATTATGTCTGACTTATCTAATCATCGTAAAAAATGGACTGTAAAAGAAGTCAAACAATTAATGAAAGAAATTCATAGTATTGTTGACATTGAAAAAATTGCAAAAATTCATAAACGAACTTCAAATGGTATTTATTTAAAATTAGTTAGAGAAGCTGCTAATATTGCAGATGAAGAACCTAATATTAAATTAAATGAATTATGTGATATCGTTGGATTACCTGCATCAAAACTATTAGAAGGATTTAAAAAAATCAAATACGAGTTTGATGATGATGATTCGTATGATTCAGATATTACTGATGTTTCTGACGATTCTAATGATTCTGATGATACTGTAAAAAATGAAGTAAATAATAACGACGATATTAGTGATACTGAATCATATAATATCGAAGATAAAAAAGAAATTGTATATTTTTCAAATGTAGCAACTGGTATTATTATTACTATTAATTTGTTAGGACTAGGTTATTATTTATATAAACAATTTAAATTATAAATTCTTTAATATATCATCAGATGGGTTCATGTTAGCCCAATATTTTTTGTTATCATACATACGTGTTGATCGACTTAAATAATATATTGTAGAACATATTGATATTACAAAAGGTATTGCTAATATACAAGATATTACAGTCATATTTTCAGGGAAAGCAATATATAGTATTAATAATAATACTAATAATACTATTAAAAATGTAATTAATCCAGTTAATGATCTATAAAAATTTATATTTTTCTTTAATAATTGTATTGCTGAATCTAATGAATTAAAACGTTTTTTATAATATTCTTTCTTTTCTAATTTTGAATCTGTATAATATTGAATATAGCTTTTTGATAAATCAGTTACCTTTTGATCGGGTGTTGCTACTATGCTTGATAATAAAATTACATTAAAATTATTTAGTTGTTGTGTAAATGAACTTAATGAACTATATAATTTTGTATTTCCAGTGCTTACATAAGGACCTTGTCCTGCAAATGTTGTTAATACACTAGATGTTGTATCAAAATTTTCAACTAGTTCGTAATTATAATAGAAATAATATGCAATAATTATAAATATAAAGAATATTACATAAATAATTAATTTAGAATTACTATCAAAATATGTTTCATTTAATGTATATACAATGATTAATACTATTATTATTACTAATGCAATTGCAAGAAAAACTTTAAAATTAAATAATACTTTATCATAACTAGTTGAAAGCATATTATAACGATTTATTATTTTATTTAATTCATTTTGTGATTCATAATATTCTGGTCTTAGATTTTCTAAATTTTTTAATTTATCCTCCATATCATTTAAATAAATATTTACTTGACTATAATTTTTTAAAGCAGATGAATATGTATCAATATTATTCATTAATAAATTAATATCTAATTGTACGTCATCTGATGTTAATGATCTTACAATTGCAGGCGATGTAATATTTGCTGTTTTTAATTTAGGATTACTTAATATAAAATTATACATATCATAATGTATTAAATTTGCATATAATAACATATTGTATTTATATATATTTAGTTTTAGTGTTTGTAATAATGTACTCGGTGAATCGTCATTTAATAATGTATAAAATGCATTGTGATATAAAAATGCTCTTTGTATATTATAATTATTAGATGTTGCAGTTAATAATAAATCTTGGTTATATGCTGAAGTAATATCTGCGCGCGTCATTCCAGTAGTACAATTTGGATAACAAATAAAAGTAGATGTTGCAAAAGTTTTAGTAGTATAATCATACTTTATATGAGCTGGTACATCACCTGCTGTTGTAGTATAATTACTTGTTGTACTAACAACTGAATTACCTGAATTATTATAAAAACGAGCTCTAATATAGTCAATTGGTGCAATAGTAGCAGTACTTAAAGTAGAATTATATGTATATGCATAATTAATAAAATTTCGCATACCATTAATATTAGTAAGTACTCCTAAATCTTTTGATTTATATCCATAATATAATGGAAATGCAGCATTACTAATATTTAATATATTCGGTTTTACATTTGTTATATAATCAATAATTGGTATATCAGTTGAATTTTCTTTAACAACAGTACACATAGTATTTAATGTTTCATTAGCATTTGAAGTCCATTGTTGTTTAAATAAATTATCTTTAATATAATTATTTAAATCGCCTGTTGTTAATGATGTTGGCTGGGGAGATGCTGTATCTAAATTGTTTATTATATTGGAATATAAATTAGACATATATTTACTAGAATTTAAAAATCCTAATTGTAATACATAATTGGATGTAGATGCAGAGGTTTGAGTAGTACAGACATTACTTTGGTCTGAAGCTGATGGTATTTTTATTTTCATATTTGTTAATTTATATTTTGCATCAGAAAGTGTATCTTTTGCTGTTTCAATTGATAATGTATTATATGCAATTGTATAAATATTAGTGATAGTCATTAAATCGTATAAATACATTTCTTGTAAAAAGTTATCTTGTGATATTAAATTACCAGATGAATCTATTGCAGACGAGCCTAAATTTGCTTTATTTAATGATAAGGCGGCAAATGGAAAATTATCAGCACTATTATAATCATTTTTGTATTTTATAAGATTATATTTATATAGTGAATTTATACTTCCATTTTCAAGTTTTGAGATTATTGAATCACTTGGTATTACTGCAACTGGTATACTATCTTTTAATATAAAATTTTCAATTGTTTGTGTATTATTTTTATTCGTATTATTTGTAAATCCTTCATATGTTGCAGATGATGATTTTACATATATAATTACACAACCATTCATGCCATTATTACTATTTAATTGTTTTGAATAACAACATTTATTTCCATTTCCACCGCATCCGTATCCTAAATTGCGAGAAGTTGTATTTCCAGCACCATTACCACCTGCACCAAAAACTACATTATTATCAAACCATTTTAGTATAACACCATCGCCGCCATTGCTATCAAAACCTTCACCTGATATTCCACCGCCTCCTCCTAAATAAGCGCCAACAGCACCATCAAAACCATTATATGAAGATAATGCTAATGATTTACCTTTAATTTTATTTAAACCACTTCCACCACCACAACCACCATCTAATTCTGTATTTTGATTAATTAGACCACATCCACCATTACCACCACCAATACATCTAATGTTATTTATTAATGTATTATTGATATCAACAATTGACATTATTGTATCAGTTGCTTTAACATAATTATAAATTTCATTACTTGAATTAAAATTATAAAAAGTACAATTATCACCATTAAATGAAAATGATTTTTTATTATTTGAATTGTCGCTATAAACAATTATTTTTATTTTGTAATATACATCAGATTGTACGTCAAATGTGATTTGTTTACTATTATTATAACCCGAGAAAAAAGTATTAGTATCATTATAAACATATTTATCAATCCATATAAATGATTTTAAATATGTGCTATCGATATTAAAATTTATTATTCCAGATTTACTACATTTCATATATCCGTCCCATATATATGTTGCACTATTTTGAAGTAATTCATTATTTATAGTAATATTATTAACTATATAAGTTGTCGGTTTTATATACGCGTCAATATTAACAGTGGAATAATCATCATTTTTAATTTGAAATGTATTTAAAGCAGGATTAGTATTGTTAAATATTTTTAGTGTTAAACCCTTTGTAAATAAATTATCTATATTTTCAATACTACATTTTCCACCTGTTCCTATATTAAAACTATAAGTATTACCATTGGTAAAAGTATAGTTTTTATTTATATATGAAGCACCAGCACCTCCGCCACCGCCAAAAAAATAACCACCTGCTCCTCCACCACCAATCATAAAAAGCTCACAATTTAAATCAACTTTTGGGGTGAATGTATATTTTTGGTTATCATCTTGATATAAAATACAATAATAACCATTGTTTATGGGGGTCCATTTAATTGATGTCCCTTTACCATTTGTAATATTATATTCTTCCATATTCTAATTTATATTTATATTAAAAATAGATAAATTATTTTTTAATAATTGCCATTAGAGTTTTTAATTCTTCTGGATTTTTTTTAAGTCTATTCCATTCTTCAACTGTTTTATTGAATAAAATTTTATTTGCAATTTTTGTATCTTTATTTTCTGATTTCAATTTTTCTTGATAATATGTAACGAATATATTATAATCTGTTTTCTTTTTTTCTGATTTTACAACAGGTGTTGCTGATATTGTTGTAATATCATTTTTTAAGTCTTCTGTATTATTCTCATTTAATACATTATTTTCTTCTGTTTTAATACAACTATTATAAGAAGTAATTACTGGTTCTTCATGAGTAATATTTACACGATTACAATTTCTAACCCATACTTTTCTATTATTTTTAATTTGCACCGACCAAATTTGTTTATCAAAACCTTCTTTTTCATAGTTAATTTCAAAACCTTCGGCTGATAATCCAAATCGTTTAGGAGATTGTTCTTTACCAGTATATGTTTCTGTTGAAATATTAGAACATGGAATTTTATTATTCTTCATCTTTTTTCAATAAATAATAATTCAAAAAAATAAAATCATTTTTTTTCAACCATACCACCAGTCTTTTTCAATCATTTTTGCATTATTATAATATAATTTTAAGTTATTATAATCATGGTTCACAGAATAACCAATATAAACAGGATTAATTAGTGCTGTTGCTAATATTGTTGTAAATTTATCATTATTACAAATATCATTTCTATTATAATTATAATACAAACCTCTTGCCATACCATATGATAACGAAAAACACATATATTTATTTATAAAATTACTTATCATTAATTATCATTAATTATAATATTAAATAGTATTCTTTATATATAGTAATAATTTAAACAACTAATAAAAATTAATTTTTATTAATTTAAATGTAAAAAAATAAAAAAAATGATATCATTTTTTAGGCATATTAAATAATATGCCGTCTTTCTTAACATCTATCGAAGATGAATTTAATACTATTCTTTCAAAGAAAAACGTTTCGAGAAAAGATATTTTAAAATTAAAAACATTTATAATTGAATGCTATGAAAATGATAATATTATTGATTTAGATGAAATAAATAATTCAATGAAAATTTTAGATTTTGATATATCATCAGATTCAGATAATTAATCGTCGAAATCATCATATGTACCAACATCATCTGGTTCATCAAAATCATCCATATCTTCTTCTATGATTTCATCTAATTCATCATCTTCATCTGCACCACCAGTTTTCTTATCGTCATCATCATCTTCCTCTTCTTCTTCTTCATCTTCTTGTTTACTCGCTGTTTCTTCATATACTTCATCTAAATCATCATCTTCATCATTTTCTTTAATAATATCAGTATCATCAACATCTTCAATTACTGACGTTTTAATATATTCTTCTTTACTTTTAATGGCTCTTCCAATAATTGAAATATGTTTATCAAATAATTGATATTTTTTACCGCAAACTTCTATTTTAATATCATCACCGATATTTATAGTATCAATGTTAATTTCAGATTGAATACCAGCTGAAATTTTTGGTATTATAACTTGAAGAATTGGAATACTATCATAATAGCCTTCGGCTAATACACCAAGTGAATTTTTTGCTTTTACTTTGCATTTAATAATAGACCCTTGTGCTGGATTACAAATTTCAGCGATACAAATAACTTCGAAATAACAATTTGAATTAAAATGCTCTTTTTTTAGTTGTCCCACTGAACGTTTAATGATTTTTATAGTATCTTTTTTAATATATCCATATTTAGAACAGATACTTTCATAATTATTCTTTAATTTTGTTAAAATTGTTGTTTCATAGTCTTTATTTATCTCATTTGGGGTTAAAATAATAGTAGTTCTAAATTTAATTGGAATAAATAGCTCGGTTGTCATTATAATCTATATATATATTTCGATATAAATATTTCAATTTTTTTATTTATATAAAAAATTGATTTATTTATATATATAAATTAGATAAAATTATGGAAATTTCAAAAGATGAAGTTATATTTACTTCAATACAAAAAATGGAATCTCTATTAACTGATAAAAATGACTTTATGATTAAAATTATAAATGATAACGGAGGTTGGAGTGAAGTAGAATTTAATAATTTTATTCATTCTCTTAATTTTAATTATACTGAAATTTTTAATGAAGAATATTTAAAAATTCAGAACGATGATGGTTTGATTTTAACAATTAATAAAATGAAAAATATATTATTATATTCAAATAGCAATAATTATAAATTAACTGAATATTCATGGAATAAAATATTGCCAAATGATACAGAAAAAATTAATGATTTGTTTGATGTTAATTTGGAAATGTATATACAAGAAAAAACAGAAGAAGACGAACCAGTAAAATGGGATGATGAAATTAAAGATTTTAAACTAATTAAAGAATATCAATACGAAATTGCAGATGGTATTATTGCAATCGGGAGAATTATTAAAGATAATCCTAATAAATATACTTCAATTAAAAAATGTAAATTTATAAATACTTATTATGAATTTGAATTAAAAGTTGTGAAATCAGAATCTATCTTAGAAGGTATTATTAAAGTTATACAAGCATTATTTTTATCAAAAGTAGTTTTAACTAAAAAACAACAAGCAAATGTATTAGAAGATTATCGTAAACTAGTTGATATTAAAACAAGAAAAGAAGATGATACTAATGTATATTTACTTACACCAAAACCTGTTGCGTTAAAGAAAATTAATTTGGCAAACCCTGATAATTATGGGGTAGTTAGTATTCGCAGAGGTTATACTGTCACTGAAAAAGCAGATGGTGAACGTATTCTATTATATATTGATAATAACGGAATCGTATATTCAATTGATAGTTCAAAAAGAGTAGAAGGAACAGGAATAACCGCTAAAAAAGGAGCACATAATTCAATTATAGATGGTGAATATATTCATTGTAATAAGCGAATTGACAAAATTAAAAGAAATTTATTTGCTGCTTTCGATATTTATTTTCTAAATGGAGAAAAATTAACATCATATCCTTTGATGGATGATAAAAATAAAAATAGATATGCTGAAATGCTGAAACTTACTAAATTACTTGATACATCTAAAAGTTCTATTGACTTTATGGTAAAAAAACATAAATATTCGGGTGATATTTTCAATGATAGTAAAGAAATTATGAATAATCCTACTAAATTTCCATATGATATAGACGGTCTCATATTTACACCTGCAAAATTAGCCGTATATTCTTATTATCCGTCTATGCCAGTTGATCTTAAAATTGATATGACATGGAATAGTGTTTTTAAATGGAAACCTCCCGAACAAAACACTGTGGATTTCTTAATTAAATATATAAATGATGTTAAGAAAAATGGATTAAGATATCGCAAATTTGGTTTATATGTTTCTGATAAAAATATGTTAAATGATTATTCTATTAAAAATGTTTTAAATATTCGTTATAAATATAATAATTTAACTGCTTTAAATGAATATTTAGATAGTACAGAAAAATCAGTATTTAAATTATTCGTTCCAAATAAATATTATTTTACTGATAATGAATTTGCTTATATTCTTATTGATTCAAACAATGAAGTAAGAGCAGAAAATAATGATAAAATTGAAACAAATACTATTGTTGAATTTAGATATGATATTGTTGAAAAATCATGGATCCCGATCAGATTAAGAACTGACAAAACACGTATTTATAACAAAGGTATTTATGATAAAACAGCAAATAGTTTACAAGTTGCATTAGATACTTGGGATACTATTCATAATATGATATCAGCAGAAACTATTATTGGTAATGGAGATAAAATTGATGACGTTATTGTCGAAGATAATGTATTGGAAACTGATGATATTTATTATGAACGCAGTGTGCCTTTTAATAAAATCTCAAATGGAATGTTATTATTACATATGTTAATTAAAAGTCATTTATATAATAAACCAGCTTTATTTAAAACTCCTTATAAAAATCAACTAACAAGAGGTACATTACTTGAAATGGCTTGCGGACAAGCAGGTGATTTAACAAATTGGAAATATTCAAAATATCAATTTATATTAGGTATTGATTTAGTTAAAAATAATATTTATTCTCCGAAAGGTTCTTATGCTAAATTAATTAACGAGCATCGCAAACAATTGAATTATAATCAAAATAAGGGCAAAAATTTTTCATTATTAGATATGGCATTTGCAGTTGGAGATTGTACTATGAATATTAAGACAGGTGAAGCAGCAATTGATCCTGAAAGTAAAGAATTATTGAAATTAGTTATGAATCCTATTGAAAATAAGAAAAATTTACAATTATATGAACGATCATTAGTAGGAAAAGCAAAAGATAAATTTAATGCTATTTCATGTATGTTTGCAATTCATTATTTCTTTGAATCAGAAAATAAATTAAATCAGTTTTTAGCAAATGTTAGTGATAATTTACAAAAAGATGGATTATTCTTTGCAACTTTTATGGATGGTTCTAGTGTTGAAGCAAAACTAAGTAAGAAGAAAAAAAGTGGAATTATTGAAGGTCGTAAAGTATTCGATGAATATAGTGTTCCAGTATGGGCTATTATTAAAAAATATAAGGATGAAGAGTTTTATAATAAGAAAATTGATGTTTTCATTGAAAATACTCAAAAATTAATTACAGAATTCTTAGTTGATTTTAACTTTCTTGTTAAGAAAGCAAAAGAGTTTAATTTAGAATTGGAAGAAACAGAGTTGTTTTCAACAACTTATGAAAAAATAAAGAAAGATTTTGAAAAAGAAGATAGTAATGAAATATATAAAAATAAATATAATTTATATGAAGCTTGGAGAATTCCCGATCATAAGAAGTCATTAGAAGAATTTGAAGATAATGAATTATCTCAAAAGTTTAGTTTCCTAAACAGATGGGTTATCTTCAAGAAGGTTTGATAAAATAGTAAAATCATTTAGAATTTCAGGTGTAATATTATAAATATTTGTTGTAGCAAAGTGTTTAATTAGTTTTTGGATATTTTTAATATTATTTGAATGACATAAATAAGAAAATACATTTTGTTCTGTAATAATTTTCTTTTTATATAAAGTCGTTTGTTGATGTCTTAGTTGTGCTAGATGAAATCTAATAAGAGGATTTAGAGTTCTATCCATATTAAGATCTGTCTTAAAACGATTATATTTTGGATAATATTTTGTAGTTGAAATATAAAGGTTATACATAACTTGTTTAATTACATAAAAAATATCATTAATGGTATTATATGTGTTTACTGGAAAATCATCTGGGTTATAAAATTCTCTAATAAACTCATTAATATTATAATTTTGTTTTTGAAGCATATAAATATATAGAATATTATACCATTTGTTGTGATTATATGCATTTACATCTTCTTTATGAAGAATTTCATCATTACTAATTTTATATAATTTATCATGTTTTTTTACAATAATCCCATAATTATTTTCATAATTAATCGAAGCAATTGCTTCTTGTGGTGTAGAATATAATACTGGATATTTAATACCATTATTAATAAGCGGTTGACTATCAATATTCTCTTCAATTAATGTTGTGCGATTTTTAGTATTAATATGAAATAAAAACTTATAATTTTCACCCATAAGTGATGAATAATCAATAATATGTTTATTTTCATGATGTACTAGAACAAAATCATATGAGTATAGAGGATTTAAATTTTGTGTTGCAAATAAATTTCTCAAAATTAATGAAATATTAGGATCAGTAATATCAACATTACTCTTATAAATTTCATATAATGCTTCATCAAACATCATTCCATGTGTTTTATTTTTATGTGAAAATTTAGATGAATTAATATCAGGACAACTAGAACTTCCAAAATGCAAAATACCTTCATGATAATAAACAGTAATTAATGTACCATCTAATGCCATAAAACATTTATCAGTTGGTTCATAAATACTTGTTGTATAATTTTGAATAGTAGAACGAATTGGAATACTATTACTAATTGAAATTACTACATTATTTCCAATACTTCTTGAAAAATCCAAAACAACACTTCGGCATTTATCATATAACTCCTGGAATTCACCAACATCATCCCTTTTGTATGAATTATGAAGAAGACATAGATTATTATTGTTTTTGAATTTTTTTACTTTAATAACAGGCCACATATGTTTTTGTTTAAGTACATCGAGTAAAACATTCGCATAACTCAAACTAGACCCTGATTGATATTTGACATAAACTTCATTAATGATTTCTTCAAGAGTTGTCATCGTTTTTCCACTAAAAATATTATTAATTATATTATGACACCTAATTCTTATATATAATAATGGTCTGTTATTTTACAATTTCTTTCAAAGTTGAATACATAACTTGACCTGCATAAACACCAGCAATTGTTCTAAGTGTTCCATGACCTAATCCAAGTTGTTTAATCACATAATTGAACTTGTTATTCATAACTTTAATATTATTCTTGAATCGCGAAAGAATTGTATAGATCGAATCATCGTTATTATATTTCATATTGCGAATATAATGAAACGGTGATGAAATTACGCTTGCTCCACAAATAACAGCGCAATTATAGATCATATCATTGTTGTCTTTTTTAAGGTTTAAATAAACCATATTGAAGACGAAATCGCGCATAATAAGACTTCCGAGTCCAATCTTTACGAATTTCAATCCATAACGATTGTAAGTCTGAATAAATGCTTGATATGTTGATAAATTTTCACCATATGACTTGTATTTAATCACGTTCAAAGGATTCAAGATTGTTGATGTTGTCAAACTAATCAAGAAAGATGCTTGAACTGTGTTATAAGTCTTTGTATGATCGATAAGATAGAAATACAAGCCACTTGTAATAATCCGACTATAAATATTGTTGGTAGAACCAGCAAAGGGCTTTTTCCAGTTCGAAGAAGCCATAATCGGAGTATTGTCAATGATTGATTTGTAGATTGCTTTGTCTGCTGGGTTAAAGATAAACGCTTGCGACACACCGACAATCAGACTAATGTAAAAGTCCATTTGTATCAATTTAGTATAAAATGAATAATCAATTTTTTTTAAAAAATGATTTAAATATTTTCAAATTTTTTTATAATAATGAAAGACATAATTCAAGATATCTTTAAAATATTTTATATATTAATTGTATATAATATTTTCATGTTATTTACACTTATTATCTTTTCAACTTTTTTTCAAAAGTATTTAATAATATGAACGAATATATAAGTTTCTTGTTTTCTTCTTGTTTTGCAACAAACCATTATAGGAAAAAGAAAAACCATAATATTCCAAAAGAAACTAAAAAAAATGAAGTTGAAATGAAAGTAATCAAAAGAAAAAAGAATAAATTGATTTATAAAAATAATTTATCAACAATATATGAAGAATAATAAAAAAATGAATTCATTTTTGTCATTAAATTATTATGGAGACTATTTTTCTTGATTATCTTGGATTTGGATGTCTATTCATGAGTCATAAATATGAATTTATTGTTTATAATGAAATAATTAAACCTCAAAAATCAATTAGAGAAATGATTAATAGCATTCCTGATATATCACCAATTGAAGCATATCAATTAGAAAAAAAAATGGAATATATTTATAAAGAACATTTATATGTAATTCACGAAGAATAAAATAATATATAAAAAAATGATCCAATTATTTTTTTATATTTTTATGGAAAATCAAAAAAATAATAGTATTTATAATAATATTCCATTTTATTTATTTAAAAATACTGATATAGTCGATGACTTATTTTTACCATATAATAATATTCAAAAAATACCATCATCTATTAAATCATTATCAAACTTAACCAGTTTAAATATATCGTATAATTATATTTATACAGTACATTCTGATATTAAATATTTAACAAAACTCAATTTTCTTAATCTAAAAAATAATAATATTACAAAAATACAACCTACAATTGAAGAATTAGTGAATTTGGAATATATAAATATTGCTGAAAATTTTATTGAAGAAATACCTGCCAATATTTGCTATTTACCTAATTTACGTACATTAGATTTATCTTGTAATAATTTATATTATATTCCACCTGAAATTTATAATTTAACTAAGTTAGAATCGCTTATATTATTTCAAAATAATTTATCTGTTTTAACAGAATCATTTCAATTATTAACATCACTTAAAACATTGAATATTTCACGAAATGATTTTAAATATATTCCACCTGAAATTTACAAAATGAGTAATTTAAATATATTAATTTGCATTAAAAATTATATCAGAGAAATATGTGATGATATTGAAAATTTAACCAGTTTACAATTTCTTAATTTGGCTGGTAATGAAATTATTAATTTACCTAAAACAATTGGAAAATTGACAAAATTAGAAAATTTAAATATTGTTTCTAATAACATCAGACATATTCCAAATGAAATTATTAATTGTCGTAGATTACGCACTTTCACATATTATGATAATGAAATTGTATATATTTCACCACAAGTTAATCGTTATCTTAATCGATTAACAAATATTGGTACATATATGCATATATATAATGATAGACAAAATATACATAATCACTCAATACAAGAATCTGTTTCAAATTCAATCTCAAATATTATGAATAATAGTCTCATTAATAATGAAACAACTATCATTACGCAAATTATTAATGATGAAATTTTAACAGAAAAAACAAAAAATCTAATAATGGAATATTACAGTGATAAAGATTATCATTCGGTTCTTCTAATTACATTTAAAGAATTACTATTAAATGTTTGGGAAATTATTGAATCGAATGAAAATAAAAATGAAATAAAAGCAATTCTTAATATTGAAATGGAAGATAGTGAATGTAAATGTTTTACAGGTCGTCTATCTAGATTAGTAAATTCTCTGAATGGATTCACTGATCTAGTTGAAATAAAAATTAGTGATAATCAGCAAATTGGGAATATAATCATTATAATTAAGAATGATCTAGAATCAAAAAATAAATATACTGTTGAAAAACACAAAGAATTGGTTGAAAATGAACTAAAATCGCGCGGTTATGAAGAAAATACAATTAATGAATGGGTAGATCAGATTATGTAATTTATGATTTTTTATATATATAAAAAATCATTAGTTTTGTAATTTAAACTATTAAAAATATCTACCAATAAAATAACATCTTCTTTTGCTCTATGTAATTGTATACTATCTTTTTTACAAATTGCATTATGTAAATCTATTAATTTATTTGATACATTATTTTCGATTTGTAATCTAAATAAATATAATGTATCTATAATTTTATAATTATTAATAAATTTATTTAAAATATTATGATATTCTAATATTGGAAAATCAAATCTTTTACCATTGTGTGCTATAAATATAGGATTATTACAATATTTAAATATTTTATTTATATCATCATTAAATATTGAATAATTTTCGTCAGCATTCAATAAATCCTTTTCATAAATATGATTTATATGAGATGTTGTTAATTTATTTTTATTTTTAATTAATCCATCTGAAATTATTGAATTAAAATTGTATTCATGTATATATCTATCTATAATTTCTGTATTATCTGGTCTTGTAAAATCATCATCACTATTAATTGTATTTGTTTCAATATCTAATATAAATATATTGTTATTCATTTTAATATTAAGTACATCACATAAAAAACAATTAAAATCCCATAAATCATAATTAAATTTTATTGTATATTTAATTCCTTTTTTTAAATTATAAATTTCCATATTTTTTTTGAAAAAGTAATTATTATTATATAGTAATACTTGTAGTATATTTTGCATATTAATATTATTTGAAAATTTTAGCTCTATTATAGTTTCATCATTATCTAATATATCTATTATACCACTTAAAGGAATATAATCATGAAAATTACGTATTTGAAATTTATATTTTGGTTTATCAAATGTTAAAATATTAATTTTAATAAAATAGTCTTTAATTGAATTATAATGATTACTAAAATCAAAATTCAATAATCTTAAACATTCATTTTCAACTTGATAGAAATAAATTATAATATCAAATAATATTTTTTCAGGTTCAACATTATTTAATAAACTTTCATAATAATTAATTAATTTAAGCTTATCGTATTCACATATATGTTTAGTAAATAATATAATTATTGTTTTAGAAGGATCTAATATTTTATTTCTGCAATAAATAATAAATTCATTTTCTTCTTTTGTTAATTTATTTTTGTCAATATTAAATAAATCTAATTTATTATCACTAGAAATAATTCCGTGTTTTTTTAATAAAGTAATAGCTTTACTATATTTTTCTTCTTCTTCTTTTGTGCTTATTGCAATAATATTTTCTAATAAATTAATTTTATAATTAATATAATCTTGTATTGTTTTATTATTTTTAAACCAATAAAAAGTAAACAATTCTTCAAAGTATTTACCATATAATTTTGAATAATTATAAAAATCCTCTATTTTATTTATTTCATCATCATTAATATCAAATAATTTTGTTTCAACTATATCATATTTAAATGATGTCTCAAATTTATATAAATTATTTTCATTAAAATACTTATTGTTATTTATTGTATCTACAATTGGAAAGTGAAGTTGTATATTATTATTTTCAGGTTCAAAATGATGAGATATATTTAAATTACCTATTATATCATAACAATCTTTTGGAACATCTTCAATCGCTGAAAATATATATTTTTTATTATTTTCATTGTATTTTTGTGTATATATAATAAGTGTTTCAATTGCTCTTGTGAATGCAACATACCATAAATATTTAAAAATATTGTAATCAGTTTTAGTCGGTCTTCTACTAAATGTACTTAAATGATAATTAATAACTAATACTTTTTTAAATTCCAGTCCTTTTGAACTATGACAAGTTAAAATATTTACATGATTTTCTTTTACTTCAATTTTTTCATTATTATCAAAATTAATATTATTATCATCCTTAAAATATTTAATAAATTTTATATTATTCTCATATAGCAAATTACATATTAATTGTAATCCAATACTTGAATCATTCTTCGAAAGTTTAACTGGACCTATAATTGCTATTTCATGTAATTTACAATCAGATTTATTAATTTCATTTAAGATATGTTCTTTAATATTATCCAACGAATTTATATATATTAATGGTTTATTATTATTTTTATCTGTTTTACATACCATTAGTGGTAAATCATTATGAGGTCTTAAATAATTACAAAAATTAATAATTTGATTTGTAGATCTATAATTATTAGTTAATATATATTTATTATTTGAATGATTTAATAAAAATTTATCAGATCCTCCTTGAAATTGATATATATTTTGATTAGGATCGCCTACCAATATTAATGGTATATTTAATTTATCAGTAATTAATTTAATAAGATTATATTGATTTTCATTAATATCTTGTGCTTCATCAATAATAATACATTTACATTTCTTTAAACAAGAAACAACACTAATATCTTTATTTAATATTACTTTAAAAGTCGATAAAATAACTGTATTAATATTTTCACTGTTTTTATTTAATATTTTTTTTAAAATTACTGATGCTAGTGAATGTATTGTTTTAATATTATACATATTAAATATAGGCGAACTCAATTTACCTTTTGTGATTAAATCAGTTTGTGCTTTTTTTGAAAAAGTTAATATTAAAAATTCGGTTGAACTATTAAATTTTTTTATACAAAAATCAATAATTGTTTTTGTTTTTCCACAACCTGGATTGCCAATTAATATTGAACTTTCTATTTTATTATTAATAAAGTTTAATTGATCCTCGTCATTCATTTTAATGATTTTATTCTTTTATTTTTTATATATAATGAAAAGTGAAAGTATTGATAATAAATATTCTATTGTATTACCTATAAAGAAATATACATATTTTTGGTCTAGAAATGGTATTGATAAGCGTAAGCCCACAAAGAATCATGACAATATAAAAAGGTTTTTTGAAATTTCTTGGAAAACTCACGAAAAAAATTTAATTAAAGAAGATATTGATTGTATCTATTTTATAGTTCAAAAAGATGAAAAACATTATTTTGAATCATTACTATATAAATATATTAAAGATGTAAAAACAAAAATTATAACAGATGACATTCTTATATCGCCTAAATATAATTTCACAAGCCATCGTAAACAAATGTTATTAAAATTATTAATTTCAAAATATATTAAAACTGATTTATATTTAATTTTAGATGATGATATAATTAGCATAAAATCATTTGGTTATAATGATATTTTCATAAATAATAAAATTAAATATAATGCTGAAAAAGACATTTATAGTCAACCACATGTTTGGGAAGCTTCGAGAAATCTCTTAAAACTTAATAAAAAAACTAATATTTCTAAATTAAAAAATACATTATCAATAACTCCTGAAATATTTATAACATCTGTTGTAAATAATATGTGTAAATATTTACTTATAAAACATAAAACAACTCAAAATTTATTTCAAGAAATGACAAAAGTATCTTGGACTGAATATACTCTTTATTGGTTATATCTTCGTTATGTTGATAATAAAGGAGTTAAATATTATTATGAACCCGATTATTTATCAGCATATGGTATTGGTTTTTATGAAAAAAACTATAAAGATATTTTAAAAGAAGCATTTCGCAAAAAAATAGCACCTTTTCTTATAATTCAAAGCAATGTATATGAATTTGATATACTAACATTGAAAAATGTTTTATTTACTATATAAAAAATAGATATATGACATCATTAAATTTATTGGTGTTATTATATATTTTATTAATAATTATTATTTATATTTTTAAAATACAAAATCCTAAATTAGGATTAGGTTTTTTAATATTTTGTGGAATAATAATAATTATCGGATGGAATATAAATAATACTAATACTAATGCCAATAAAGAATGTTTAATAAAATTTGGTAATAATAATAAAAAAGTAAAAAGTGGTATATTATTTGGTTGTTGTATTGATTATTGGCATTTACTTCATTTATTATTATATATAATCATTGGGTTATTAATGCCTAATAATTATATACTTATAATAATTATCAGTATTTTATGGGAAACTATAGAACATATATCATTTAAACATATTTTTAACTATTGTAATAGTTTAATATGTGGTAGAGTTGAAGATATATTTTTAAATACATTTGGATATATTATTGGTAGTTATCTTACAACTTTATATAAAAATTGAATATTTATTTCATATATTTATTAAATGATATTGAGAAAATGGATAAATAAAAATAAACTTAATGGATGGTTTTTATCTAGAAATTCAAATGCTATTAAATTTCTTAGAGAAAATCCTGAAATAATTGATTGGAAACAATTATCATTAAATCCAAATGCTATTGAATTACTTAAAGAAAATATTCATAATATTGAATGGTTTGAATTATCTGAAAATCCTAATGCTATTGAATTATTAGCAGATAACCTTGATAAAATAAATTGGAAAATATTATCAGCCAATCCTAATGCTATTAAAATTCTTGAAGAAAATATAGAAAAAATAGATTGGAATTATATATCTGAAAATCATAATGCTATTAAATTAATTGAATCTAATCAAGACAAAATCTATTGGAAATTCTTATCTTTAAATAAAAATGCAATTCATATACTTAAAAATAATATTCATAAAATTAATTGGTCTTTATTGTCAAGTAATCCAAATGGAATTGAAATTCTTAACGATCATTTTGATAAAATAGATTGGTATGAATTATCTGAAAATCCAAATGCTATTGAATTACTTAAAGAAAATATTGATAAAATTAATTGGAATCAATTGTGTTTAAATGAAAGCCCAGAAGCAATAAAATTACTAGAATCAAATTTTAATAAAATTAACTGGTATTATTTATCATATAATCCAATTGCAATTGATTTTCTTATAAAAAATTTTAATAAAATTATTTGGAGTAATTTATCAAAAAACGAAAATGCCATTGAATTATTAGAAGCTAATCCTGATAAAGTTGATTGGAATCAAATATCAAGAAATCCAGCTATTTTCACGTATGACTATAATTTAATAAAAGAAAGAAAAAAAGAACTAAATGAAGAAATTTATATTAAATCTTTACACCCTAAGAGAATGTTGAAATTAATGCAAGAATATGGCGACGATGAAATTTATAATTGTTATTTTTAATGAAAAATAATTTATTTTTTTATCATATAAGCTGTTGGGGCAAATATATTTGTAGAAATTATATTATAATCAATATTTTTTTCTTTTAAAAATTTATCAACACCTATACACTCATCAAATTTATGATAATCATATTCATCAAATATAATATAACCACCAGGAACAATACAATCCCATAAATTACATAAACTATGATAAGTAGGTTCTGATAAATCTAAATCCATATATAATAAAGATATTCTTAATCCAGGATTTTTTTCTACAAATTCTTTTGTTGTATTTATAACATTTCCTTTAACTAATATGTATTTAGGGAAAGATAATTCAATTTTTTTTAAATTAGATTCTACACTTTCTACTGATAAATCATTATGATTTACTCTATTATATATATGCTGCATTGTTTTACCTTGGTCGAATTTTTCTATTTCATTATTTGAAGCATCAAAAAAATCAAAACCAATAACTTTTTTATTACTATAAGTATTATATAATTCTAATAATTTACACCATAATCCAATACCAGATCCTTTAAATACACCTAATTCAACAATATCACCGGGTAAATCTTTTATTTTTTCAAAAAATTTAAATCTTTCAAATAATTTTTGTAATATTCTTATATCATTTGAAAAAATTAAATTATTATAACTATCAAATAAATGTTGACTTGAATCTATATATGATATATTTTTTTCGTATTTTAATTTTTCATTTTTACTTGCAAAAATTTCCATTTATTTATAATAATAAAAATACTCTTTAAATAATTATAAAAAATGATGTTTTTTTATTTTTATTATATAAAATGGTTTGTTATAGTAAATTGAAAAAATTTATTAATCCAGCTTTTATTGATTGGTTTTATTTATCACGTAATCCAAATGCCATCGATTATCTTAAATTAAATTCAGATAAGATTGTATGGTCTTCATTATCATGTAATCCAAATGCAATTGAATTATTAGAATCTAATCCTAATAAAATTGATTGGCATTTATTATCAAGAAATCCAAATGCAATTCATTTATTAAAAAATAATTTAGATAAAGTTAGCTGGGTCCAATTATGTGAAAATCCTAATGCAATTGAATTATTAAAAGAAAATCCTGAGAAAATCATATGGCATTTATTATGTATAAATAGTAATCCAGACGCAATTAAACTTTTAAAAGAAAATCCTGATAAAATTGATTGGAGTTATTTGTCTTTAAATCCAAATGCTATTGAACTTCTCAAATCAAATCAAGATAAAATTAACTGGATGCTTTTATCACAGAATCATAATGCAATTCAATTACTTGAAGCTAATCCTGATAAAATTTATTGGAAAAATTTATCATTGAATAAAAATGCAATTCATTTACTTAAAAAAAATAAAAATAAAATTAATTGGTCTATGTTATCTCTTAATCCAAATGCTATTCAACTACTTAGAGAAAACATCAGTTATATTGATAGATGGTGTTTAGCACATAATAAAAATATAATACAATTAATTGATGATAATTCAATAAAATCTATGAATATTATTGGTTTCAGTAATTTTTTTCAAAATCCTTCTATTTTCGAATATGATTATGAATTAATTAAAGAAACCAAAAAAGAACTAAATGAAGAAATAATAATGAAAGCTCTTCATCCTAAAAGGATGCTAAGATTGATGGAAGAAAATGGTGAAGATGAAATTTATAAATACTATTTTGATGAGGATTAAAAATTGATTTTTTGTTTTTATGATTATTATTAATGGTTTATCAACAAACTAAATTAAGAAAATGGATTGATATTAATAAAATTAAATGGTTTGAAATATCAGCAAATATTAATGCAATTGATTTTCTCAAAAATCATCCTAAAAAAATTAATTGGTCTACATTATCTTCAAATTCTTATGCTATTGAATTAATAGAAGCTAATTTTGATAAAATTAATTGGAAAAATTTATCAAAAAATTCAAAGGCGATTCATATTCTAAAAAAAAATCTTGATAAAATTGATTGGAATTTATTATCATTAAATGAAAATGCTATTGAACTACTAAAAGAAAATCCTGAAAAAATTAATTGGGAATTATTATCAAGTAATCCAAATGCAATTGAACTTTTAAAAGAAAATCCTAATAAAATTGATTGGCATTATTTATCAACAAATCCAAATTCTATTGATATTATTAAAGATAATCTTGATAAAATTGATTGGAATCTTATTGCATTAAATGAAAATATAGAAATATTAAATTTATTAAAAGAAAATCCCTCTAAAATTAATTGGTATTTATTATCAAAAAATAAATATGCCATTGATTTGTTAAATAATAATATTGATAGAATTGAATGGAATTTATTATCAAGAAATGAAAATGCTATTCATTTATTAGAAAAAAATCAAGATAAAATTAATTGGTATGGTTTATCATTAAATCCTTCAATATTTATTGAAACATACAACTATGAATTCATTAAAGAAAATAATAAATATTTAAATGAAGAAATTGTAATAAAGGCTCTACATCCTAAAAGAATGTTAAGATTGATGAAAGAATATGGCGAAGATGAGATTTATAAATATTATTTTGATGAATAAAAAATGATTTTTTGTTTTTTTATTCATTAAAAATGGTATATCTTCAAACAAAATTAAGATCATGGATTAATCCTGAAAAATTAAATTTATCATCATTAAATTTAAATAGTAATGCTTTTATTTTTCTTCAAGAAAATCCATTATTTATTGATTCAAATTATTTGCCATTTAATCCAAATTCATATTATATATATTTAAATTATCCTATTGATATTAATTGGGATCTTGTTTCATATTATTCAAATAATATAGATTTTCTTAAAAATAATATTAATAAAATAAATTGGGAAAAAATATCAGCTAATCCATGTGCTATTGATATTATTAAAAATAATTTAGATAAAATTGAATGGAATTATTTATCTAAAAATTCTAATGCTATTAATATAATTGAAAATAATTTAGATAAAATTAATTGGAATATGTTATCGCAAAATGCTAATGCTATGCATATAATTCGAAAAAATGTAAATAATATTGATTGGTGGTATTTATCTGAAAATCCTAATGCTATTAATGTCCTTAAATCAAATCCTGAAAAAATCAATTGGTGTATACTTTCTATTAATCCAAATGCTATTAAATTACTAGAAGCCAATCCTGATAAAATTAATTGGGATTTATTATCAACTAATCCCAATGCTATTAAATTACTTGAAAATAATAAAGATAAAATAGATTGGGATAGATTATCTAAGAATCCTAATGCAATTCATTTATTAGAAGAAAACCAAGATAAAATTTATTGGTATAATTTATCTAAAAATCCATCAATATTTACTTATGATTATGAATTAATTAAAGAAAAAAATAAAAAATTAAATGAAGAAATTATTGAAAAAGCTCTACATCCTAAAAAAATGTTGAAATTAATGCAAGAATATGGAGAAGAATATGTTTACTTTACTTATTTTGATGAAGAATAATTTTATTTTTCTCTTAAATTTGATATTAAAAATAATGTTGAACTATATAATAAATATGCATAAACAAATGATTGTGGATAAAATATATTCGTAAAATGCGACAATAAATATGAATACATTGTAATACAAGCTATATCAATTGCTGGTTTATATGCGTCATATTTTTTAAAGATTTATTATCTAAATTATCAAAAAATGGAACAATATCAAATGTTATATTTTTGTTAAATAAATTCATTTTAATTGGATCGTTATTACGCAATTTAATAGGCATATATAAATTATTTAGAGGAGGTGGTGTGATAAATCCACCACATAAATTTATAAAAAATAAAATTTTTGATAATGAAAAAAATGAAACCATTGATTATTATTATTGATTATATAAATTTAATAGGAGGAATAATTGGTAAATTATATATATCAGTAATATTTGCTATTACTAGTTTTATATATTCATATTCATCATAAATGCTTATCAAAGGAAAATCGATAAATACATTTTCTATAAAATAATTATTTTCAATTTCTAATTCTTTATGTGGGCGATAATAATAAATCATATTATTTGTTAAATTATGTTTTACCATTCTTGAACCTTTATGTTTTTCTAATTCAAATACATATGAGTTATAATTATGTATTCTAGTTGTTCCAAAAACACTAGAATCATATACTATATCTTTATTATAATCATAAATTATATGTTGATTATTATAATCAATAGCATCTATAATATTATTTTTATTTATTAACCGTGTTGATCCACATGAATAACACCCCCAATTACCACAACAATAATTATTAAATCTAGAGAATGAATAATCATTATTTATTTTAATTAATGGTTTATTATTTATAGTTTTAGAAGGTATATTACATATAAATTTATATGGATGTTTATTGTAAATTTCATGAGAATTTGGATTATTAATTAATATTTTATTTTCAACTAGAAATTCAATAAATTTTGTACTAGTATATCCATTATAATAACCATCTAATTTATAATATAAATAATATGTATCATTTTCATAATTTTCATAATATTTATAATTATTATTAATAAAATAACTATTAATATAATAACTATTATAAACATTTGAAAAATCATTTAAGCTTTGTTGAAAATATTTCGATTTATTATTATATTCGTCTGTTAAATTTGGTTCAGTATAACTATAATCAATTTCCAGATTATTTTTAATGATTTGATAAATTGGATTTTTAATTATATTTTCTTTATAATTTTTATGAATATAATGTGAATAATCATAATAGTTATTGTTTTCATCGTAATCTGTATATAAATGTGTTTTTATGATATTATTAGTATTATTATAATATTCTTCATTTTTATCTAAATAATTAAATGATACTTCTAATTTATCATAGTCAATATTAATCAACTTATTGAATAATTCTTCATTATTGATTTTAATAATTCTTTTTAAACAATTAAAATCATTAGAATATCCTTTAATTTCTTCATGTGATGAAATCAAATTAATTAATGAATTATAATTAGGAATATAAGATTTGATTAAATTGATTGCTTTTTCTTTTATTATTTTTTTCTTTTCTTTTTCTTCAATATCAAATTTAAGTTTTTCTTGTTTAATTTTTAATTCTTGTACTTCTTTAAGTTCTTTTTCTTTTATTTCTTTAAAATAATCAATTGACAATCTAATATTTTTAATATCATTTAATTCATTAATATCATTCGAATCTATATTTGAAACCATAAAATCACTCATCGTTTCAGTATAATTATTTAATGTATTAATAATTCGTCTTGAATTAGATGATATAATTTTAACATCATCTTTTGTATGTATATTAAAATATAATATAAGTAAAATACAGCTAATAATTATTATATTTATTATTATTTTTAATAATTTTGATTTCTTTGTTTGATTAATAAAATCAAATCGTGTATATTTAAACATTTAAGTCTATGAAAAAAATTAATATTTATTAAATCATTTTTTTAAATAATTTTTTATTAAATATAAAGAAAACATTTTTGTCATACAAATAATATATGTTGAAATTAAAATTGACTTATCAACTTCATCATTTGTTAAAACAAATGAATTATGTCTTTGAATAGTTGGTAATCTCTCAACCTTTTTTAATTTCAATGGTTGCATTTGCGATGAATCGCATGAAACTGCTAATAAAATCAATAAGATATATCTAATCATTTTAATATTTATAACAATAAAATATGTCATTTTTTAAAAATGATTTATAAAATAAATAAATTAAATTATTTATCATGAATACCATAAATACCATAAATCATAATAAATGGAAGTTATTTTTTAACGAATATGATAAAAAATCTACAAAAATGTTAGAAAAAATGGCAAATGTTGAAATAAGTTGTATAAATAGAGATTATATTCGAGAATATTGTCATAGATATTGTTTAATCCTCCAAATTTTTTGGAAAAAAATGCCTTAAAAAATATTATTAAATATAATAAATGAAAATAATTATTAACTCTCATGTTAAATCTAAACTTGCATTAGATCATCTTTTAGAAAGTATAAAAAAATATGGCAATATTGACGAATATCCTATTATTGTTTTTATTGGTGGATATTATCATTTAAATGATTATCATATTGAAATAAGAGAACATAATATATCTTATATTTTTTGTAATTATAATAGCATAGATTTAACAGCATTTATAGGATTACTAGAATTATATAATCATAATGAAGACGATTATTATATGTATTTACATGACACATGTAAAATAGGTCCTGGTTTTTATAATAAATTAAGATCAATTGATTTAACAAATATATCTTCTATCAAAATTAATAAAAAATTTTCAATGTGTATTGGTATATATTCTCAAAAAATAATAAATGAAAATAAAGATTATTTATTAAAATATAAAAATAAAGATGACAATAATTTATTAACAATTAAATATCAATATACTGATATAGAAGATTATATATTTAACAATGATCGTAATAATATAGTATTAGATAATTATGATGATTGGAATTATACTGGACCAAGTGATTATTATTCAACCGGAATAATGAGAATTGTTGAATATTATCCAAACATTGATTTATATAAAATTAAAGCAAATTGGGGTCAGGGAAATATGACATTAAATAATTAAAAAATATGATTTTTTTAATTAAACTATATAAAATGATGTATAAACAAACTAAGTTAAGAAATTATATTGATATCAAAAAGTTGTCTTGGTATTATTTATCATCGAATCCTAATGCTATTGAATTAATTAAAGCTAATAAATATAAAATTAATTGGAATACGTTATGTCTTAATCCCAATGGCATTGATATTATTAAAGCTAATCCTGAAAAAATTAATTGGAATTTTCTTTCATATAATCCAAATGCAATTGAGTTATTAGAAGCTAATCCTGAAAAAATTAATTGGAATTTATTATCAAAAAATCCAAATGCAATTAAATTACTCACAGCAAACCAAGAAAAAATTAATTGGAATGCATTATCATACAATCATAATGCTATTGAACTAATTAAAGAAAATCTTGATAAAATTGATTGGGAAGAATTATCTGAAAATCCAAATGCTATTGAAATTCTTGAAGCTAATCCTGATAAGATTGTTTGGATGAATTTATCATTAAATAAGAATGCAATTCATATACTTAAAAATAATCTTCAAAAAATTGATTGGGACTTATTATCTAATAATCCAAATGCAATTGAATTACTTCAATCTAATCCTCATAAAATTAATTGGTATGTATTATGTTTAAATCCAAATGCAATTCAATTATTAGAAAAAAATAAAGAAAATATTTATTATAAAGTAATATCATCAAATATAAATGCAATTAATTTAATTGAAAATAATATTGATATGATCGATTGGTATAGTTTATCACAAAACCCATCAATATTTACTTATGATTATGATCTTATTAAAAAAAACTTTAAAAATTTAGGAGAAGAAATAATTCAAAAAGCTATACATCCTAAAAGAATGTTAAGACTAATGCAAGAATATGGGGAAGAAGAAGTTTATAAATGTTATTTTGACGAGGAATAAACAAAAAAAAATAAAAAATGATTTGTCTTTAAATTTATTTTTTTCATATCATGGAATATCCAGGACTTTTGAATTGGATCGACCCTGTCAATTTAGATTGGTCTGCATTATCGTTAAATCCTAACCCAATTGCAATCCATATATTATCTCAAAATATTGAAAAAATAGATAATTTTTACTTAATGATGAATAAAAATACAAAAGCATTTTCAAATAAGGAATTTTTAAATTCTCTTATTTCGAATGGTACATATACTTTTATGGATAATTTATCAACTTATTCAAATGATTTAGAATTATTGAAAAATAATATTCAAAAAGTTAATTGGGCTTATCTATCAAAAAATCCAAATGCTATTGAACTATTAAAAGCAAATCCTAAAAAGATTGATTGGACTTATCTTTCAAGCAATCCAAATGCAATTGAGTTATTAAAAGAAAATCCTCGATATATTAATTGGTATAATTTATCTGCAAATCCAAATGCTATTGAACTTCTTAGAGCCAATCCTAAAATGATAAATTGGCATAATTTATCAGGCAATCCAAGTGCAATTGAACTTCTTAAAGAAAATCCTGAAAATATTGATTGGAAAATATTATCAGGCAATCCAGGTACAATTGAACTTCTCAAAGAAAATCTTGAGAAAATTAAATGGAGCGCGGTTTGTAGTATTCAAAATAAAGAAGCAATTGATTTAATTAGGAACAATCTTGAAAAGAAACGTTATAATTATCTTGATTGGTGTGAATTGTCATTAAACCCATATGCAATTGAACTTCTCAAAGAAAATCCTAAAAGAATTCACTGGGACGAATTATCATTAAATCCAGCAATATTTCAATATAATTATAAAGAAATTAAAGAAAAAAGACAGGATTTAATGAATGAAATAGTTGCGATGGCTTTAAATCCGATTCGTATTAATGATTTGATGAAGAAATATGGGAGAGATGTTGTATATGATACATATTTCTGATATCAATCATTATATATAAAAAATGAATAAAATGTTTATTTTTTTTATTTATGGTTTATCTAACATTTAAAAAATGGATTCGATATGATAAAATTGAATGGTCTTTATTATGTTTAAATCCAAATGCAATTGATTTTCTTATGAAAAATCAAGATAAAATATTCTGGTCTTATTTATCTACAAATCCGAATGCTGTTGAATTATTAAAAGCTAATCCTGACAAAATTTTTTGGGATAGATTGTCATTAAATAAAAATGCTATTGATTTATTAATAGCAAATCCTGACAAAATTGATTGGCAACAATTATCATTAAATACAAATGCAATTGAGCTTCTTAAATCAAATCTTGATAAAATTAATTGGTATAATTTATCAGAAAATCCAAATGCAATTGAAATATTAAATAATAATCTTCATAAAATTAGATGGTATCTATTATCTTCAAATCCTAATGCAATGTCTATTATTTATAATAACATTGATAATATTGATTGGGATTTTCTATCTTTAAATCCAAATGCTATTGAATTATTAAAGTCAAATCCTCATAAAATTAATTGGAAATTATTATCTTCTAATATAAATGCTATTGAATTATTAAAAGCTAATATTGATAAAATTAGTTGGGATGCTTTATCTAGAAATCCAAATGCGATTCAGATTCTAGAAGAAAATCAAGATAAAATTGTATGGGATTCTTTATCAATGAATCCAAATGCTATTCATTTATTAGAAGCTAATATTGATAAAATTTATTGGGATTATTTATTTTCATATAATACATCTATTTTTACATATGATTATGATTTAATAAAAGACAAAAATAAAAAATTAAATGAAGAAATTATTATGAAGGCGATTCATCCTAAAAGAATGCTGAGATTAATGCAAGAATATGGCGAAGATGAAATATATAAATGGTATTTCGATGAAGAATAAAAAATTTATTCTATATAAATTTCAGCTCAATTATTATTGCCAGAAAATAACATTTTTTTCATATCGACAATTAAATATAGTATTTGATAAGATAAGTTCTGTATTCGGATGTTCTTTCTGTATTTTATCCCAATTAACATGTTCCAGAAGCACATTGATTCTTTCGAATTTCTGATGGATTTCTTCGTCAGTATCAAACATTACTGTATATTATTATAAGTAAAAAAAATCATTTTTTATTTTTTCTACTTATATTTTTTATTTTTTAATTTATCCTCCATTGGAACTAGAAGGCATTCTGGTATAACTATTGATTGCTAGTGGAGTCCAGTAAACTTTATCAGGTATTTTTTGAGGAGGTAAAATGCGACTGGGAGTTTTAGAAAAAGCATCCCAATCAATTTTATCAGAGATAGCTTCAAGAACTTTAACAGTATTTTGATGTTCTTCTGATCCAATCATTTTCTATATTTTATTTTTAATCTTATAATCATTTTTTTTAAATATTGGTTTAAAAAATGATCGTTATTATTTTTTATTATTAATAAATGGTTTATAAACAGACAAAATTAAGAAAATGGATTTTACTTTCAAAATTAAATTGGGGGTCAATATCAAGAAACCCAAATGCTATTGAATTATTAAAAGAAAATATTCAAAATATTGATTGGGATGGATTATCTTTGAATCCTAATGCTATTGAATTACTCGAAGCTAATCCTCATAAAATTAATTGGTGGTTATTATCAAGAAATCCTAATGCTATTCATCTTATTAAGTCTAATTTAGATAAAATTAATTGGCATTATCTTTCATATAACCCAAATGCGATTGAATTAATTGAAGCTAATTTAGATAAAATTAATTGGAATTATTTATCATATAATTCAAAAGCGATTCATCTTCTTAAAGCTAATCCTGAGAAAATTGATTGGAGTAATTTATCAAAAAATCCTAATGCATTTGAATTACTTGAAGAAAATCCTGAAAAAATAAATTGGGTTAATTTATGTTTAAATCCAAATATGAATAAATTAATTAAAAAAAATAAAGATAAAATTATATGGAATATATTATTATATAATCCGAATGCTATGGATATTATTATTGAAAATATAATAAATATTAATTTATGGCATACTTTGTCTATGAATCCAAATGCTATTAAATTTCTTCAAGCTAATCCTGATAAAATAAATTGGTTTTATTTATGTTTAAATCCAAATGCTATTGAATTACTTGAATCCAATCAAGATGAAATTACATGGTATAATTTATCATCTAATCCATCTATATTTACTTATGATTATGATCTAATTAAAGAAAAAAATAAAGAATTAAATGAAGAAATATTTATTAAAGCTCTACATCCTAGAAGGATGTTGAAATTGATGAAAGAATATGGTGAAGATGAAGTTTATAAATGTTATTTTAATGAAGAATAAAAATTGATTTTATTTATTTATTAAATAAATAAATAAATAAATGGTTTATAAACAAACTAAACTTCGTGATTGGATTAAAAATAATTGTAAAATTTTATCAAAATATACTGATATATATGAAAGATTTTTAACATTTAATCAAAAAAAAGTTATACCTATTAATAATGATAATCCTGATAAAAATTATTGGATGTATTTGTCATTAGATCCTGATGCTATTGATTTTCTAGAAAAAAATCCCGATAAAATTTATTGGAAATATTTATCAGCTAATCCAAATGCCATTAAACTTCTTCAAGATAATAAAGATAAAATAGATTGGAATTATTTATCTAAAAATCCAAATGCATATGAACTTCTTAAATCTAATAAAGATAAAATTAATTGGAATGAATTATCACATAATGAAAATGCAATAAAATTATTAGAACAAAATATAGATAAAATTAATTGGAATAATTTATCATTTAATTTAAATGGGATTAAATTATTAGAACAAAATTTAGATAAAATTAATTGGAATTATTTGTCATATAATCCTAATGCTATTCATCTTCTTAAAGCTAATCCTGAGAAAATTGATTGGAATAATTTATCTTGTAATCCAAATGCTGTTGAATTTCTCGAAGCTAATCAAGATAAAATCAATTGGGATTATTTATTTTTATATAATTATAATATTTTCACATATGATTATGATCTTATTAAAGAAAATTTTAAAGATTTAGGAGAAGAAATTTTTATTAAAGCGCTACATCCTAAAAGGATGTTGAAACTAATGGAAGAATATGGTGAAGATGAAATATATAAATGTTATTTTAATGAAGAATAAAAATTGATTTTATTTATTTATTAAATAAATAAATGGTTTATAAACAAACTAAACTTCGTGATTGGATTAAAAATAATTGTAAATTTTTATCAAATTATGATATATATGATATATATGTAAATTATTTATTATCATCTAATCCAAATGCTATTGAATTTATTGAAAATAATAATCAAGATCAAATTAATTGGAATATTTTATCAAAAAATCCTAATGCGATTCATTTGCTTGAAGCTAATCCTGATAAAATTTTCTGGGATTATTTATCATTCAATATTAATGCCATTCATTTGCTTGAATCTAATCCTGATAAAATTTATTGGATGTTTTTATCAGTAAATATAAATGCTATTAAACTACTTGAAGCTAATCCTGATAAAATTTATTGGCAATTTTTATCAGTAAATAAAAATGCTATTAAAATACTTGAAGCTAATCCTGATAAAATTGATTGGAATTATTTGTCAACTAATTCAAATGCCATTAAACTTCTTAAATCAAATCCAGAAAAAATTAATTGGAATTTTTTATCAACAAATGAGAACGCAATTGAACTTCTTAAAGAAAATCCTGAAAAAATTAATTGGAATTTACTTTCAACAAATCCAAATGCGATTGAACTTCTTAAAGCTAATCCAGAAAAAATTCATTGGAATATGCTTTCAACAAATCAAAATGCTATTGAACTTCTTGAATCTAATTCTGATTCTGATAAAATAAATTGGGAATCATTATTAAAAAATCCATCAATATTTACTTATGATTATGATCTTATTAAAAAAAATTTTAAAGAACTTGGTGAAGAAATTATTCAAAAGGCTATTCATCCTAAAAGGATGTTAAGATTGATGGAAGAATATGGAGAAGATGAAGTTTATAAATGCTATTTTGATGAAGAATAAAAAATGATATTTTTGTTTTATTATAAAAATGATGGTTTACCAACAAACTAAACTAAGAGATTGGATTAAAAAAAGTATATTTACATCAAAATATGTTGATATATATATAAAAATTTTATCATTAAATCCAAAAAATATTAAACCTAATATTGATAATTTTGATAAATACGACTGGGTGATATTATCATTAAATCCTGATTATATTGAAATTCTTGAAAAAAATCCTGATAAAATTGATTGGAGTTATTTATCATCTAATCCAAATGCTATTAAATTGCTTGAAAATAACCCTGATAAAATTGATTGGAGTTATTTATCAACAAATCATAATGCTATTCATTTACTTGAAGCTAATCAAGATAAAATTGATTGGAAACGTTTATCATGTAATGAAAATGCTATTCATTTACTTCAAGCTAATCCTGAGAAAATTGAGTGGATTAATTTATCTTCGAATAAAAATGCTATTCATTTACTTCAAGCTAATCAAAATAAAATTTATTGGAGTAATTTATCAATAAATCCAAATGCAATTCATCTTCTTAAAACAAACATTAAAAAAATTAATTGGCATTATTTATCAATAAATCCTAACGCTATTTCAATTTTTGAAGAAAATAAAGATAAAATTATTTGGGAAGTATTAATGTTTAATGAAAATGCAATTGATTTTATTCAAAAAAATCAAGATAAAATACTTTGGCAATTATTATTAAAAAATAAAGCAATTTTTACATATGATTATGATCTTATTAAAGAAAACTTCAAAAAACTAGGTGAAGAAATTATCATAAAAGCTCTTCATCCTAAAAGAATGTTGAGATTAATGTAAGAATATGGCGAAGATGAAGTTTATAAATGCTATTTTGATGAAGAATAAAAAATGATATTTTTGTTTTATTATTTTAATTATGGTTTATCAACAAACTAAATTAAGAGATTGGATTGATAGAAATTATTTATTAAAAAATAAATCATCAGTTTGGTGTATACTTTCACAAAAACCAAATGCTATTTCATTTCTCGAATCTAATCCTAAAAATATTAATTGGGATTATTTGTCAATTAATCCAAATGCAATTCATATTCTTAAAGCTAATCCTAATAAGATTAATTGGGGGGTTATTATCATTAAATCCGAATGCAATTGAACTCCTTAAAGCTAATCCTGAAAAAATTAATTGGCATTATCTTTCTCGTAATCCTAATGCAATTGAACTTCTTAAAGAAAATGCTAAAAAGATTGAATGGGATGTATTTTCAATAAATACTAATAAAAAAGCTTCTGAAATTTGGAAAGATAATTTAGATAAAATTGATTGGTGTTGTTTTTCTCAAAATCCAGCTGCTATTTCTATTCTCAGAGAAAATCAAAATAAAATTGTATGGTATTATCTTTCATATAATGAAAATGCAATTGATATTATCGAACAAAATCTTGATAAAATTAATTGGCAAAATCTATCACAGAATAAAAATGCTATTAAAATACTAAAAGCTAATAAAAATAAAATTGATTGGAAATTTCTATCTTTAAATCCAAATGCTATTGAACTTCTTGAAGCTAATCAAGATAAAATTAATTGGAATTTTCTATCTTTAAATCCAAATGCAATTGATCTTATCAAAAATAATCTTGACAAGATTAATATGAAATCAATATTTGAAAATTCAGCAATATTTACATATGATTATGATGTTATTAAAGAAAACTTCAAGGAACTTGGAGAAGAAATTTTTATCAAATCTCTTCATCCTAAAAGAATGCTAAAATTGATGGAAGAATATGGAGAAGATGAAGTTTATAAATGCTATTTTGATGACTGATAATTTTTTTTATAAAAGTTTGTAAATAACATAATCATTTGTAATTGATATCCTAATTGTATCCACGCATAATGTCTAGGATAAATATTTTCATAAAATAGTACAACTATTGAATGAAGAAATAATATATCAAATTGTGTGATTTGTAATTGCGTAATTAGTTTTTTAAATGGATTATTATAACCAAATGAAGTCCATAAATAATGTGTATACATCAAAAAATGAATAATACTATTCAATAAACACCCAAATGAACCTGTGCCATTTCCAACGCCATTATGCAATAACATACCCCATATAATTCCAATTGAATAATGATGGTAAATGTGTAAAAATGTCAATTGTTTATCTTTTTTTCTTAAAATAATAAACCATGTATCACAATAATCTAAATATTTTGACAAATAATGGACGTATGTAAAATATCTTAAATTATCGTTAAATGGTGTATTTAATCCAAAAATATTAATAGTATTAAATGATATTTGTGGAATACTAATCAATCCTTGAATCATATAAATATTTAATAAAACTTGAAATATATTATAAATAATTAAAGGTGTTTTTAATACATATGGGTTTTTATTTTTCATATAATTAGTGAGAAAATATATAGATAATAAATATAATTTAGTTGAAATAAATATAAAAATAGGAGTTGTTGTTATATTCATTACTGTTTATTATATAATTAATCCTTAAATAATATACCATATATATTTGTTAATATATTTTTCATTTAAATAGATTTAAAAATACTATATATATTATTTTTAATATGAAATATTTTATTGGAGTTATGAGTAAAAATGTTGTTGATAATGTTATAAAATATATTAATACAAAAGATATAGATATAACATTTATTCCATCTAGAAGACAAATTGATTATGATGGTGGATATGTAAATAATTGGAATACGTGTGATTTTTTTAATTATGTTAAAAATAAAAATAAAAATATTAAAATAGAAAGATACCACTCTGGTAATTCACAGGGAACTTATGAAGATGATGGATATAAATCATTAGAAGTTGATTGTAAATACATGGATATTATTCATATAGATCCTTTTAAAAAATATCAAGATTTTAAGGAAGGTTTAGAAGAAACTATTAAAATGATTAATTTTTGTTATTTATTAAATAATAATATTGAATTTGAAATTGCAACAGAAGAAGCTATTAGAAAATTTGAAGTTGAAGAATTAGACCAATTTGTTTTTGAATTAAAAAATAGATTATCAGAAAATGTTTTTAATCAAATAAAATATTTAGTAGTTCAAGCAGGCACTGCATTAAATGAAAAATCTAATACTGGTATTTTTGATGAAAAAAAATTAATACAAATGATTAATATTTCTAAAAAATATAATTTAATTTCAAAAGAACATAATGGTGATTGGATTGACAATAAAACAATTTTAAAGAAAGCTAATTGTGGATTAGAATGTATAAATATTGCACCTGAATTTGGAGAAATTGAGACAGCAGTTTATTTAAAATATTTTAAAGAATATGGATTATTTGAAGAATTTTATAATATATGTTTAAATTCTAATAAATGGAAAAAATGGGTTTCTAGTTCATTTATTCCAGATAAAAATAAAGAAAAATTGGTTCTTATTTGTGGACATTATACATTTTCATATCCATCTTTTCTTAAATTAAAAGAAAAATTAGAAATAAATATTGACGATATTATATCTGATGCTATTATTGCAAAATTAAATGATTTACATAATATTTTTAGAAATAAAGTTTTAATAACTACAAGCGGTATTGGAAGTCGTTTAGATAATCTTACTAAATATATTAATAAATCATTAATTCGTGTTGGTAATAAATTTGCTATTTGTAATATTATTGATAAATTTGATTATAAAACAACTAATTTTATTATTACTCTTGGATTTAAAGGGCATCTTGTTAAAGAATTTTTAGAAATAGCTTATGAAAATTATAATTTTACATTTATAAATATTGATAATTACGAAAATGAAGGTTCTAGTTTAGTATATTCACTTTTACAAGCAGAAAAATATTTAAATTCACCATTTTTATTTTTTTGCTGTGATAGCATAACGATAGATAATATATCTTTTTCTGATTTTAATAATAAAAATTATTTATTTGTTGCAAAATCAAATGATAGTTCTTTATATTCATCTGTAAATATTCATGAAAATGAAGTAATTATGATTAATCCAAAGGGTGAAAAAAATTTTGATTATATTTATACAGGAATTTCATATATATACAATTTTAAAAAATATTGGAAAGAAATGAATATTATATATCAAAATAACAAATTTAATAAAAATTTAAGTGATATAGATATTATTACTACTTTAATTGGCAATAATAATGTTTTATATAAAATATTAAATGAATGGTATGATATAGGTAATATAAATTCTTATAATATTGCTTTACAAAAAATAAAATGCGATTATGATATTTTACATAAAGATACAGAAGCTATATGTTTTATTAAAAATAAAGTTATAAAATTTATTAATAACAACGAATATAATTCTAATAAAATAGAAAGAGGTTTAACATTATATCCAAATGTTCCAAAAATTTTAAATAAAGGTGTGTATTTTTTTTCAATGGAATATATTGATGGAATAATTTTATCTAAAATAAAAAAATATGGAGAAATTTATAAACTTCTTAATTGGTCTTATGAAAATTTATGGATTAATAAAGAAATAAATGATAATTATATTGAAACTTGTAATCGTTTTTATAAATTAAAAACTTATGATAGATTAAATGAAATAAAAAAATTAAATTTTTATGATTGTGAAATAATTAATGGTATTCATATTGGAACTATTGACGAACTTTTATCTAATTTTGATTGGAACTTCTTGAATACAAATGAATTTTGCCAATTTCATGGTGATTTTATTTTAGATAATATTTTATATTATAATAATTCTTATAAATTACTTGACTGGCGTCAAGATTTTGGTGGAAATATAAAAAAAGGAGATATATATTATGATTTAGCAAAATTAAGACATAATATTATTTTTAATTTTGCTAATATAAATAATGGTTTATTTGAAATAATTGAAATTAATAATAATGAAATAAAAGTTGATTTAAAATGTAATTATTTACTTATTAAACAATTAGATGATTTTGATAAATTTGTTATAGAAAAAAATTTAAATTTAAAAAAAATAAAAATGTTAACTTCAATTATTTGGCTCAATATGTCTCCATTGCATGAATATAATATTTCAAAATTTTTATTTTATTTTAGTAAATTTAATTTATTTATATCTAAAAATTTTGACTAATTGTTGTTCTTCCATAATTATCTTGTAATCTTATAACATCCCATAATTCATTTGTAGATGTTTCTAAATATAAACAATCTGTTATACCTAACATTTTATGAATTGTATATGGTTTAATTGTTATACTATCTCCTTCATTATAATCTTTATATTCAAGTGAATCTATATTATTTCCAATAAATATTCTTAAAATACCTTTTAATATTACAATTGTTTCTGTTTTTAATTCATGATATTGAGTGCTACATGAATGTTTTTCTTTCATAAATATTTTTTTTACAACATAATTTTTATTATGTTCTACCAATTCTTCATATCCCCATGGTTTTTCAATTTTTTTATCATTTATAGTAGGATTAAAATTTATATTTTTCATACCTTCATTTCTAACTAAATTATAAGCATATGCTGTATATTCAATACCTTTTTCTTTTTTATCATTTATTAGAATTCTATCTCCATTAGAAAGACCCATAATTAATTGATCGTAGTTAATACCAAATTTTTTTAATTGCTCTATTGTTTGTTCTCTGCTGGATTCTTTTCTACCGGTTGTTAATATTATTTTATAATTATTTTTATCCCATTCTCTAAATTTATCGATTACACCATCTAAAATATCAGATTCTTCTAATATATTTTTATAAATATCTCCTTTATGTTTAAAAATAGTTCCATCTATATCACAAAATATTGTTTTTGTCATTATTTAAATAAATGTAAATATTTTTTTTTGAAATTTAAATATGAAGAGTTATATTAAAATTATTTATCTTTTGTTATGATACTTTTTAATTTTAATGGTCTTTTATATTCATTTATTTTTTTATGAAAACTTTGTATCGTTTGTATTTTCTTAATTTGACCTAATGTTAATGGTCTTTGGGTATATGATTTTTGTTTAATATCTATTAAATCATATACTTGATTTAAAAATGTATTAACACCAATAAAATAATCTAGTTCTAATAATTCGTAATCCACAAATTCCCATACATATTTTGTATAAGTTATATTATAATCACTATCATAATTATCAGGAATAATATTTTTTAATATTAGTTTCATATTCATATTCAATAATACTTCATATTCTTTATTCGTTTTAGTTCTGATATCTCTAATAATTTCAACTTGTTTTGATCTTGTTATATATGCGTAATAAAAATTACTGAATTTATGAGTTGGTACAACAATTACCCACATTATTTTAGGATTTTCATCATTTTTATTTATAAATCGCAATGCTGTTCCAGAACTTACAGAAGAAGATAAGAAACATCCTGTATTAAATGTGTCGCCTATATTTAATTCTAGTGTTTTATCAACTAATAATTTATATGCTGTATAATTAAAACCTCGATAAACAACAAAATTGTTTGGTTTATCTATATGACTATTTTCACGATAATAAGTTTCTAATGTTTTAAAATTTCTAGAATATTCATTATATAATGTGTTTATTAATTTCAAATATTTTTTGAATATTTTCTTGAAAAAAATTTTATTTTCATCTTTTTGTATTGCATATCTAATTAATCCTTGTATATATGATTTTGAAGTTTCATCATCCTGCATACATATTCTTGTTATATATTGAATACATCTAATATTATAATTGTAATTTAATAATAATTCATTTATAAATCTGTAATTTAATCTTATTTCTTTATAAAGACTATCATCTTCTAATCCATATGTTTCTTTTAAATTTATATATGTATCATATTTATCATCATCACCAGCCCAAGTCATTATAAAATTTAACACAATATCATCTTCTACATTTGGATACGGTATTAAAGTAATTGGTTTAAATTTTATTGATCTTCGTTTCGTAGTCATTGACATAATCTTATATCTATTAATATTATTATAAAAAATGATTATACGTATAAATTAAAAATATTAATGAAAAAACCAATTTTAAAATTAAAAAAATGGATTAATCCCAATAAATTAAACTGGATAGAATTATCAGCAAATCCTAATGCAATTGAATTACTTGAAGAAAATCCTAAGAAAATTGATTGGACTTATTTATCTTTAAATCCAAATGCTATTGAATTACTCAAAGAAAATCCTGAGAAAATTGATTGGTCTTATTTATCTTTAAATCCAAATGCTATTGAATTACTCAAAGAAAATCCTGAGAAAATTGATTGGACTGAATTGTCTTTAAATCCAAATGCGATTGAATTATTAACTCAAAATTTTGATAAAATTAATTGGATGTATTTATCTCAAAATGAAAATGCTATTCAATTGTTAACTGAAAATCCTGAGAAAATTGATTGGACTTATTTGTCTTTAAATTCAAATGCAATTGAACTATTAAAAAATAATAAAAATAAAATAGATAGAAAATTTATATCTAATAATCCAAGTTATTATCAAATTTTTCCTGAAAGAAAAGAATATGATGAAGAAAGATATATGGAATATATAATAACTTTAAGAAATTTATTTGGTAATATTCAAAATAATGAAGTATATTTTAATAGTGAAGATTGTGATGATATGGAATTACTTGAAAATAATCAACATAAAATTAAATGGGATTTATTAGCTAAAAATCCAGCTATTTTCTATTATGATTATGATGAAATTAAAAACAATTTTCAAGAATTAGGAGAAGAAATTATTCAAAAAGCATTACATCCAAAAAGAATGTTAAGATTAATGGCGGAATATGGCGAGGATATCATTTATGAATGTTATTTTGATTAATTTTTTATAAAAAAATGATTTTGTTTTTATTTATTTAAAATCATAATGAATTACCTACATATTTCTGTCATCTTTGTATTAATTGCATCTTGCACTCAGTTTGTTGATGCAAGATTATCAAAAAAACCTTATTTTATTTCAACTGAATGCAATTATCGTGCATCAACATTGGCTACAACTATTGTTGAATGTAATAATGTTCGTTGTTTATCAATTGTAGATAGTTCAACTTTTCGCAAAAATTATGATGATTGTTTGGCAAAAAATTATAAACAATCAGGATATAATATTATTATTTCATTATTTATCATTATTACGATATTGTTAGCAATTCAACAAAATTAAATGTAATTTTTTGGTCTTTTATATAAAAATAAAAATATAGATATATTAATGCTAAATAGATTTATATCATTCTTTAATAAAAAAGAAGATAAAAATGATATTGAAGCTAATTTAGAAGAAAATAATAATCAACAAATAGAAAACGAAACCGAAAAAACAAAAATTGATATTATTGTTGAAATGATATTCAAAAAAAACAATAATTAAATATAATAAAGTCAACAAAAAAATGATATTTATTATTAATAACAACTATTATAAATGAGAAATTGGATTGATAAAAGTAAACTCAACTACAAGAATCTATCATCTAATCCAAATATGATTGATTATCTTATGGAAAATTTTGATTTTATTGATTGGAATTCATTATCATCTAATCCAAACGCTATTAATATTTTAGAAGCTAATAAAAATAAAATTAACTGGTTTTTATTATCAGCTAATCCAAATGCTGAATATCTTATTAAAAATAATTTAAATAAAGTTAATTGGAATATGCTTTCATCAAATACTAATATTGAAATTATCAAAATTCTTAAAAATAATCCTGATAAAATCAATTGGTATTTATTATCTGCTAATCCAAGTGCAATTGAAATTCTTCAAGATAATATTGATAAAATTAAATGGAATTTCTTATCTCAAAACCCAAATGCTATTAAATTACTAAAAAAATATCCAGATAAAATTACATGGGCTATATTATCTGCTAATCCAAATGCAATGGAACTTCTTATTGAAAATCCAAATAAAATTAGTTGGTATTCTCTATCATCAAATTCAAATCCATTGGCTATAAAAATGCTTGAAAATAATATTGATAAAATTAATTGGTTTATGCTTTCTGCTAATCCAAATGCAATTGAAATACTCCGACAAAATCAAGAATTAATTAATTGGTATATATTTTCTGGTAATTCAAATGGTATTGAATTACTTGAAAATAATCTTGATAAAATTGATTGGAGTATGTTGTCGACTAATATTAATATCAAATAAAAATGTATTATTTTTTTTATTTAAATAAAAAAAAGGATTTTTTATAATTATAAATATTTATCGCAAAGTATAGCGAACAATGCATTATGCTGATGACATTCCTCCAAAAATCAAGTTTGCAATTTTTGAGTGTAAAGAAACTTTTAAGCAATATCTATCTATATATCACAAGTTGAAAATACGTCGAAAATGTAGACAACTTAAAAAGTTGACAACAATTTGGGAAACACCAAATAATTAAATTGGTGAAAAGGAGTATTAAAAGTCATTTTTTGGCTTTATAATTAACCTTCCATTTTTACATAAACGTATGTTATATCTGTATTAAAAGTATAACATAATTCATTTTTTGGTATATTATCAATATTACATTCTAAATTATATTTACAATTTTTAATACAATATGTGAGATCTTTATTAATGTCTTTATTCCAATCTTGTCTCATAAAAGTACATGGTAAATCATATGATTTATCACCACACACAATTTTTTGACTTATTTTAGAGGAATCATAAATGTAATCTTTATTATTATAAGTTATTGCACTAATAAGATGTCTGCAATCGCATTTATACTCACATGTTTTTTGAATATCATTGCCATGTAAAATATAATCTAGTTTATAATTAACACCTTTATATTCAATAATACCTAAATTATTATCGATTATTTTAATTTTATATTTAAGAGGATCTATATAAGTTGAAAAATCTAATTCTAATATAATATTACTATTATATTCTAATATAATGACATCTGGTATATCTGTTTGTGTCTCAGTTGAATTTATTAAATATTTATTATTATATTCATAAAACAATAATTCTTCTGTTTTAATATCATTTTTATTTACATAAATAAATTTACTTTTTATTCCTAATAATTCATATAAATATTCTAATATATTTATATCAGTTATATTTAATTCATAATGTTGCAAATTAAATATATCTAATATATATTTATCATTCTTTTCAATAATATTTGCAATAAATATATTAATAAAAAAAGCATATTTTGATAATTTATATTTCTTTGTTAAAAATAAAATAAATTTTTCATATTCAGATTCATGAATCTCTAATATTTTTGTTCTTCTATCTAATTTAATTTTAATATTGCTTCGTAATGATTTATATGATTTTACTGATTTAGATAAAGAAGTTCTATTTCTAGAACTAGTTGTTCTAAAAATATAACGAATATAGTCATCTACAAAAAATATACACATATCATATAATAAATTATCCAATGCAAATTTAGGTTGTGTTTTTAAATATTCATATATTTCACAATTAGTTTTACTATCTATTTTTTTAGTATCATATTTACGATAAATATTTGTTATATTTTTAATTAGTGTTTTGATTAATGCTGTAAATTCATAATCTTCTTCTTCTGTATTATGAATATCTATTTTGCTTGTTATCAGTTTTTTATTAGCATCGCTATAACACATTCCAGTTAAAATAGATACATACCAACAAATATTTGTGTATTGAGGTATTGTTATATAATAATTTTGCACTGGTTTAATTTGAGTTTCATATAATACTAATAAATTATAAATTGTTGTATAAAGTAATTTTTTTAAATAATTAATTAATTCACCAGAATTTTCTTTTAGTTCAGTATAACTAAATTGAGGGGTATAATCATTATCTTCAAATTCAATATTTTTTTTATGAATTATTGTATATAAATCTAATAATTGAATTGAATAAGGATAATTTAAACTTAATTGCACTATTTCTAAGAATTCGCGTAAATTATAACTATAATATGTGTCGTTTTCAATTATTTTATCATTATATATTTCTAAATCAAATTTTTCTTTAAGATAATCACTATATGTTTGTACGTAATGTATAAAACCTGCTATATTCACTAAATATTTAATAAATATATCATAAAAACATTTAAATAAATAATTATTTTCTTCTATATTTGTCTTAAAATATTCAAAGTTATTATTGTATTCGTCTATCATTTTTTTAAATAATAAAATATTTTCATTATGAAGATCATTATTATCGGAGTCTTGTGCGATTTTATTTATATAATTTCCATTTTCATTAATAATTCTATTTAATTCTTGTATTTTATCAATAAACACATTTATATTTTTTTCTTTTTCCATATTACTATAATTTTGATATTTTTTTATTTTATTTATTAATAATATATAGAAGTATATATGAGTACACTTTCAATCATTGATAAATCTGGTAAAAAACTTTATACTAAATCACGAAAACTAATTAATGCTAAGAAAAAAGTTAATAGTACAGAAGAGAGAATAAGTGATTTATTTGATATTAATAAAATTAATATTAAATTAGATCTTACAAATGATAGTACATCACATGAAAATTTTTATACATATTTTAATAATACATATAATATTTTAACAATTTTTAAATGTAATTACAACACCGCAACCAATAGTTTTGATATTAAAATATATAATAATAAACAATATAATTTTGGTATAAATCAAACAAATAATAATGTATATTTATATAATACCATAAAACAATCTCATAGTAATGAAGATAAAATTGATACTTCTGATTTATTATTATTTACAGATACAAATAAACAAAATTTTATAATTGCAAATAATGAATTAGTCGATTTTTTAACAAAAACCCATCCTAGTTTTTCTATTGTAGAAGAAAAAATGGGTGATACATTTAGAGTATATGATGATTATGGAACACGTCGCGGGTTTTTTAATTAAAATTATATTATATATATAATGGTAAACTATTTATTTTTATTATTATTATTTAAAGAATTTGTTCTATTATTTTGTTTTATAAATATTAACGTTGATACAACTGGTTTACTCATACCTTATAGTATTGGTGCATTAGGATATATAAAAAACAATTTATGTTTAAATAATTATCAATTGACAGGCATTTCAGGAGGTTCTTTTGCATCAGTTATATATCATTATGAAAATGATTTGAGTAATCATGATGAAATATGGAATAAAATTATAGGTGATGATAAATATGTTATTAAATTTAATAAAAATTTAGATGAATTTCAACAAATTGTAAAGAAAAATATGTTAAATTTATATAAAAACAATGATATTAATAATGTTCCAATATCAATTATTGTATCAAAAATTAAGAATTATAAAATTACTAATGAAAAAATAAGTAAATTTAATGATTTAGAAGAATTGATTGATTATTGCATTTGTAGTTCATATATTCCTTATATATCAGGGAATACATTTTCTAAAAAATACAATGGATTTAATTTTATTGATGGTGGAATATTTAAAAATTTACATCATTTTGATTGTATAGATAAATGTGAAAATAGTATTTATATACATACCAGAATGAATAATCGCACATTTAATTTAAAAAACTTTTTATATTTAGATAAAAATACATCTAGACAATTATACCAATATGGATGGGATGATTGTAAAAAAATATTAACAAAATAATTTATTTAGCTTTAAGTAAAATTTGAGCGTATAATGTTAATGATAAAATATGCATATCAACATTTTCAATTGATTCAGTTCCTCCTTTAATATAATCAGTTATCTTATTAATAGATTCTTTTATATCAGCTGGATAATCAAAAACTTCATGAGTGCTTCTTATTTTTTTATACATATCTAATAATTCAATTAGTATTGTTGCTAATTCTTTAATATTTTTATTACATTTATCATAATTACATTTATTATAATTTTTATATGATTCCATTTTATAAAGTTCTTTTAATAAAGTTAATCTTTCTTCATTGGTTTTAAGAAAAACTAATTTTATCATATGTTTTAAATAATCCTTATCCTTTAATAATTCTTTTTGTAATTCAGAACAATTTTCAAGTATACATTGTTTATATTCTGTTGATATTGTTAAAAATCGCGTTATATAAGCTTTTAATTCATTCTCAAGTTTTGATTCATAATTAACTGGAACTACAGCTTTTGCTTTTGGTTGTGTTTTTGGTTGTGTTTTTGGTTGTGTTTTTGGTTTCCGTTTTGCTACAGCTTTCTGAGGCATATTTCTATTATTAGTAATGATTTTTATTTACTAAACATATAACTATAAAATCCTGATAATTGGAAAACAATATGGAAAGCGCCAAATTTACCTGCTAATGATCCAAACCATACTAATGCTTCTCTCCAAGTTATATTTCGAGATTCATAAAAGAATAATAATGGTATTGCAGGTAAAAACATAAAAAACAATAATTCTATTGTAAATATAATGGGTCTTTTTACTATAATACCATAATCTCTTACGATTGCTGATAATATTAATAAATATAAAAATCCACCAATTAATACAATTACTGTTAAATATTTAAATAATACATATAAATCTTTTATTTTCATTGTTTTTTTTCAACAGTCTATATATATTATATAATAAAATAATGATATGATAAAAATAATGAAAAAAAATCATAATTATTTACAAATACATATTTCAAATGAATCATATGATAATTTTATAAATAATTTTTGTTATTCTAACAAAATATATCTTGTTTTTAATCAAAATTTAAAATTTAATAAAGTATTTTTTCAATATCATACTAAAAACAATGATATTGATTTTTCAATATTGACTTTTAAATTTATATGCAATGGTACAAATACATACAATTTATTATCAATTTTATATAGTGAAGTCAAAAATAATATTTTTATTAATTTAACAAATAACGATAATAATTTATATATTTTTTTATATAATAAGATTATAAATATAGCAAAAATTTTAAATTCAATTCACGATTATCCAATAATTACTACAATAGAAAAATTAGATGAAATAAAAGACAAAATACAAATCATTTCAAATAATGAATTTAATAAAAATAAGCAATTAGTTATTAATTATTTTAAAAAATATAATAAAAAATTAATAAATACAGAATTATCTACATCTGAATATGATAAAATAGCAAGAGAAATTATAATAAATCAAATGAGTTTTAATCGTAGAAAATTAATTGAAATAGGATATTCTAAACCAAGTAAAACCAAATACTATTGAAGTATTAATAATTAAACTAAAAATATCATCGTTTTTTAAATTATCTTTTATTATTACTATCAATAAAATAGTGTCTATTAAATTTATTATTTTTTCTTGTGTTTTCTTATTGTTCTTTTCTATTTCACTTACTAATTTTTTTACAAAATTATTCATTTTAATTTTATAAAATAGAATATGATATAATCTTGCAACATCACTACAACACACAATTTTATCGTCTGTATAATAAATATTAGAATTAACAATTTTCATATTATCTGTCTCATGTAAAAAATCATCAATCAATATCTCTTCTAATGTCATTTCTTTAAATTATTTTTTTAAATTATATTATTCTTATATATATAATATAACAAAGTAATTAAACCACCAAAAACTAAGAGACAATATTTATCTTCATTTTGCAAATATAACTCGTTTATTTTTTTATTTTTTTTGATAATTTCTAGTTTTAATCTTTTATTTTCCGTTTTATAGTAATTTAACATTTTTATTTAATATATATAAAATTTAATTATATATATTAAATAAAATGCAGATTTTTGTGAAAACACTTACAGGTAAAACAATTACTCTTGAAGTAGAATCGAGTGATACTATTGATATGATTAAATCTAAAATTCAAGATAAAGAAGGTATTCCGCCAGATCAACAACGTCTTATTTTTGCAGGTAAACAACTCGAAGATGGACGTACTATCGCTGATTATAATATTCAAAAAGAAGCTACACTTCATTTGGTTTTAAGATTAAGAGGTGGAATGTAATTATTTACATATTGTTTTATATTCTTCTTCAAATGAATATATTTGTTCTTGAATATTAGTATTAATTTTCGGAATATATTCATATATATATTTAAGTCCATCTGGTTTAGTTTCTTTCTTATTTTTTTCAGGTTCTTTGATTTCTGGTTCAATATTCAACTCTTTTTTTACTTGTTTAAATAAAACTAATGATATTTCATTCATTTTATTTAATATTTGTATTTCATTACTATTCCACGATGGTGATATATTTCTTTTATAACTATAAATTACAGATATAGCACATCCATATATCAAACCAACACGTTGATTTTTTAAAGTCTTATTTATTGCTTGTTTTGTTATTCCATAATTAAATAATTTATAATAATTTAAAATAAATGGATCGTGATATAAAGAATGGATAAATCCCCATAAAAAATAAATTACATCATGATCGTTTAAACAAAATTTAGTTTGAATTGTATATTTCTTTCTTATAATATAGTCAAAAGTATCTCTGAATAATATAGATAATTCATAAATATCATTTATATTATCACTAGATGTCATCTCTAAAATTCTTAACAATTTCACAAACGATGTAATTATTTTTAATGCAATTGGATAAATCTCACTATCATGTGGCGGAATAATTGTATTAAACTTTAATAATCCTGGTCCATTTAATTTAATTTGTTCGTTAAATACATTATCTAATCGTTTTCTTAATTGTAAAATTGGAGTAGTTCCTGTTTTTATTGTTGGATTTTTATTATAAATATCACATATAATACACATTTTTGTTATTAAAATAAAATATTCATTGATATTAATATTATTATCATTAATTAATTTTAATGTAGTTTCTATTATATCATTAAATTTATTTATATTATAAATGTTTATAAATGTTCCAATGTAAGAACATACTTGTATAAAAGTTTCTTCTAATATTTCTATTTTTGAATTTTCAATTAAAAAAATACAAGTATTATATAAACTTTTTTCTATATTTCCATTGCAAATATAATCAAATAATTCTTTATTATACATTTTTATTTATAATTATATAAATCCTCTTTAATACTTTATTTAAAATTTTTGTCAATAAATTTGTCATATTTCGAAATTGTCTTAAATCCTTTAATTACTGTAACTTCACTCACATTACATATATCAGCAAATTGTTTTTTTGTATATCCTAAATTATTTTTTTCAGAATAATAATATAGTATTGCAGCACAACTCGATGTAGGCGAATTATCACTCATTATTTCATTTTCCTCTAAAAATGTAATCAATCTTTTACAATTCTCAATATCATTTAATTTCATATTTAATTGACAACAATACCTAGATATAAAATCAATTGGCGACGAACTAACAACATTTATCTGTAATAATGTTTGAAATCTGGTATTTCCTTTATTTAATATAACTGGATTTATATCAAACATTTTAGCAATTTCCTTTGAACTTCGTGGTATATTATTTAATAAACATGAATGATAAATACACGACGCAATCAACCCTTCTTTATTATCTCCCCTACTTATTTTTTTCTCTGATGCGTTTTTATATAATACTTTTGCATCATCGACTACTTTTTGAGGTATTCCATTACTTAATGTATTGGAACTTAATACATCAAATACAAGCCATAATGTTCTTTCATTATATGGCATCGAATTCCATGCAATAAATTTTCGTATTCGTCGAATATCATAATTATTTCCATACTTATTTCCACCTATCATCGAACCTAATGATGATTTTGGTAATAATGAATTTGTAGGTAAACCACATCTTGAAGGATCGTCGCTTTTACTATCATTTCCATAATAACGCCATTCAGCAGTGTTATCTATAACTTTACTACAAATAGAACTACATTTGCTACATATTTGCATAGCATCTTCTATAATAAACTCATCACAACCACAAGAACATACAATTTTAGTTTCTCTTTCTCCATTTTCTTTTACATATTCTTCTTCTTTTAAATCATCTAATATATTCCAAATATCATCTTCTGTTTCGTTCATAATAATCAATAAATGATATAAGCGAAATCTTTATATAAAGATAAAATCATTTTTTTATATTTAAATAAACAAGTATGAATGATAAAAACGAGCTATGTCATATGATTAAAAATGGCATAACTAATTTAAATCAAAGTGAAATTGAAGAAATTTTTAAAATTATTTATAAAAATAATAATAATTATAGCAAAAATAATAATGGTGTTTTTATTAATTTAAGTTGGTTAGATTATGATACTATTGTAAAAATTAATAATTATATTAATTTTTGTATTAAGTCTCATAATGAAATTAATAAATACGAAGTTATGTGTAATATGTTAAATGATAGTATTAATAATACAAAAGAAAAAAATGAAGATTTGAATACTGATAGTACAAATATTGAAATAAAATCATCAGGTAAACAAAAAATATCTTCTAGTATGAAATTTTACTTATTAAAAAAAAAATTTCAAAAACAACAAATCGCAAATAATATTGAAAATTATTTAACACACGATGAATATATTTTATATTCATAATATAGAATTATTATGTCAAAAAAAACTCTTGAAGAAATAAGTATAAAAGATTTGAAATTAAATAAATACTGTTTTGATAGTATTATTGATAATTTTACAGCTAAATTAACAAATCCTGAGAATTTATTTACCATAAACGATCAAGGAATAAAAAGATTTGCTATTTATAATTATAGTAAACTTTTTTTAAATCCAACAGGTGAATATAATGATAGAAAAACAATTTTTGGTACTAATCTACAAACAAGACAACATTACTTCGATTTATTAATAGGTTATACACGTTTTCGAAGTAAACCAGGTGTCATTGATTATTTATATAATATTCTTATTAATCGTTTCAATAAAGTAAGATTATTAGATAAAAATATTAATGCTTCTTATAAAAATGTTCTATATATAACTGATATACAAACAGAATATGATAGTTATTGTTTACAAAATAGTTTAATAAGTTTTTCATCAAAACGATCTTCTGTTAGATCAATAAGAGCCGTTGGTGGTAAGAAGAAAACTACTAAATAGTTATAACTTCATTTTCTTTATCTTTATAATAAACATATGATTTTTCTTTATAAATTACATGTTTATTTAATAAGAATGATATAAATAATGATATAGATTGATTCCAACTATCTTTTGTCAACGCAGTCATTATTTCACTTGATTTTTTCATTCCAAATACTTTCGAACATTCTGGTATTGATATAAATTCAATTAATTTATTTTTAATATCACATTTCATAATATTATCAACTTCTGTTAATCTTAATATTAAATCAATTGGACTTTCAGTCTTATTTTTACCTTCTTTTTTTTGTTTAAATTCTTCTTTTGGTTGTTTGAGTTCTTCTTTTGGTTGTTTGAGTTCTTCTTTTGATTTTAATTCTTCTTTTGGTTTTAATTCTTCTTTTGGTTGTTTGAGTTCTTCTTTTGGTTGTTTGAATTCTTCTTTTGATTTTAATTCTTCTTTTTGTTTAAATTCTTCTTTTTGTTTAAATTCTTCTTTTGGTTGTTTGGAGTTTTTATGATTTACCACTTGTGTATATTTATTAAATATATCTACATTTTCCTTATAAATCCATAGTGTTTCATTAGAAATATGTTCGTCGGGTAATTCATTTAATATTTTCTCCATATAGTTTATAATATAATTATAAAATAGATTTCATTTTTTTATATCATATTTTTATTGAATAATATGAAGGATATTCTTTTCCATTTATAAAGTACGTCCATGCTCTATTCTTATAATCCCATCCAAATTTTGATCCCGCTTTAATATTTGGCAAATCAATTGAAGTAGAATGGACGCCAATGCATTCGTTTATATTTAAATATTCTAGATCTTTTTCACAATCATCAATTTCTGATATATCATTTACATTTATATATTCATAATTCCTCTCTTGATTGGAAATATTACGATATATAAAACCACCATATTTTCCAATTGATATTTCCCATGTATATTCAATATTATTATCATTTGTTTTAACCCATATTGAATTGTTATCCATCTTCTTTAAATAAATTATAAAATTGGCTTTAAATAATTGTTTATTTTCTTCTGATTATAAATTAAATTTTGCATTACATAAATTAGTTAAATCTGTTATTTTTTCTATTAAATTATTTATTTGTTCTTGTTGTTTACTAATTGTTATATTTAATTTATAAATATAATCTTTATTAAATATTTCATAATCATCAGTATATTTACCATATACATAACAACTATTTCCTTGTAAATTATTATTAATTGTAATTTCATTTTCATTTATATCAATTACTTCATATTTATTACCTGTTTTATTACTATCAATTATATGTATATAATTTCCAATTTCTATTTTAGGAATATTTTTTAGAATTTTATTATTTATACATTTGCAAAACATACATATATCAGGTTTAACATCAATTATTATATTATTTTTATCAATTTTTGCAATTAATTCTTGAATTGCTTTTATAATGTATGGTGAAAACTTTTCATATCTAATTGTTTTATAATTAGGTGTGTCTCTTATTAAATGAGGTAATAATTCTTCTACTTCTTGTGCTATAAAACCATGATCTATTGTATTTTTTCTATTATCTGGTATTAAATCCATTTCTTTCCATGTAAATTCAACTGGTTTAAGCTTATTTATTAAATCTATACAATCTATATTTAAAGGTTTAATATTCGTTTTTAATTTAATATCAGATACACTACTAAATGCAGTTAAATCAGCTAAAACATTTAAATTACCAGCAGCATCTAAAAACATATTACTTGTAGCATTTAAATACCATACATATGTTCCAGACGATGGCACACCAAACCACATTGTACCATTATTTATACCAATTGAATATGGATAAATAGGAGAAGCACCAGAAGTACCATTCCATAATATAATTCTATCTCCTGTACCTCCAAATTGCGCTGCAGTTGGTACACCTAATCCAGAACTTCCTTTTATATAAACAGTTCCTCTAACATCTAATAAAGTTTGTGGATTATTAGTTCCAATTCCAACATTACCATTTCCCTTTATTCTCATCAATTCATTATTTGCAGTAGCAGTAGATACTACATTTGCAACATTAAATATAAAAGAATCATTTGTGATATCATTTATTTGTAATATCATACCTCCTCCATTTCCAAAACCAACAAAGTTAAAATTATTATTTGCCCCTTCATATAAACAAATTTGTTTTGGTATTGCTTGTGTAGCTAGTTGTAAAGGACAATTTGCAACAGTTGTTCCTAAACCAAGATAATTATTAGAAGTTATTGTTAAACAACCATTACCAATACCAGATTGTAAAATTAATTTTTTAGTTGCTAATGTTCTTATAACCATATCATCAGCTAAAGCCCAAGATGAATAATTAGTATTAATACCAGCAATACCAATATTATAATCAACTCCTCGAAAATTTAAATGTTGCGTCGTACCAGTAGTACCGCTTATATTAATATAATTCAAAGCAGTCATTGACCCAGTCATTGCCACAGAACCACTTAATTGTAAATATTTTGCAGCCAAATTTGTACCTCCTTCTTGAATTGTAGTTGCATTTAATGTACCTGTTAATGTTGCACTTGTTGAATTTATTTGTAATAAACTAGTTCCTCCTACGTAAAAATTATGAATTGCTCCTGATGGAACTGAATACCATAATGTTGTACCATTAATACCAAATGAATATGGATAGGCTGATGCATCAGTCCATAATATTAATCTATCTCCTACACCACCATATTGTGTTGCGGTTGGCGCAGCAGTACCTGAACTACCTTTAATATAAATAGTACCTCTCACATCTAAAAATGTTAGAGGCGATGTTGTTCCAATTCCAACACTTCCAGAACTTAAATATGTAATTATATTAACATCATCATATGATGCATTAGCCATACTAAGATCTAATCTTGTTCTAGAATTCAATGAAACATTTTCATATCTTGATAATTTAAATGTTGCTCTTGCCCCATATGCTACACTTACTAATCCTTGTCTGCATAAATTTAATACTGGTAGAGAATCATTTAATGTAGTTCCTGTGGCTGTTTGATTTGTAACAGTTAATGGAGCTGTACTATGGTCGTATGTATTTCTATCACTAACAATAGGACTAATTGTTAAAACACTAGATGGGGTAGTAGTATTTATACCAACATTACCATTAAGTCTAACACAAAATAAAGTTGTATCAAATGAAGTTGAAGTATTATTACTTCTTTTATTAACTGTAAAAGATGATGTATCATATATTTTTGTAGCACCTGCATTACCAGTACTATCACCAATTCCGCCAGCATTTATATTTACAGCAACTCCCCAGAAATTACTTAATAATAGATCACCTGCAAATACACCAGATGATGCACCTCCGCCAGCAAAAGATCCACCATAATTAATAATTCTAGATTCAATTGTTGATAAAGTTGTACCAATAGGAGCTAATATTGTTAAATCACCATTACTAGTTATTGTAACTGCATTAAAACTACTAGCAGTTGCGTTATTAATAAAAAAACATAAATCTGCTTTATTATTTGAATATCTAGTTGATATTATTTTTGGTCTTTGCGCTGTTGTAAAATCAGATGTACCAAATTCTATTCCAGATTGTGGTAATGTACCTACATTAGTTGATTCAATTCTTAGAATTGTTGGTGTAGTTCCTTGAATATGTAATTTTTGTATAGGATTTGTTGTTCCAATTCCTATATTAGCATTTGAATGTATTATCATATATGGAACTGTTGCAGATGCGTTCACTCCACCAGAATTTAATATTATTGAATTATTTGTTTCTAAAAATAAATTACATGTATAATTTCCTGTTATATTAGAGCAACCTAAACCAATATATGCATTTGATGATGGTATACCATTATTAAATTGTATATTAGCAAAATTAGACGTTGATGTAATTAATATTTGATTACTTGAAGTCGAATTAGATGTGTAAATTGTTAATTTGGATGTTGGATTTGTTGTTCCAATTCCTATATTAGCATTTGAATGTATTATCATATATGGTACTGAACTTGATGCGTTCACTCTACCAGAATTTAATATTATTGAATTATTTGTTTCTAAAAATAAATTACATGTATAATTTCCTGTTATATTAGAGCAACCTAAACCAATATATGCATTTGATGCAGGTACTCCATTATTAAATTGTATATTAGCAAAATTAGACGTTGATGTAATTAATATTTGATTACTGGAAGTTGATGCAGATGTATAAATTGTTAAATTTGCAGTTGGATTTGCTGTTCCAATTCCTAAATTACCGGAATTATTTAATATCATCATAGGTGGTGATGTATTTGTATTTGCTCCGCCAGGTGAAAATATAATTGAATTAGTAGTTTCAATAAACATATTTGATTGATAAGTTCCAGGATATTGTGTCCCCCCAATACCAATAAATCCGTTTTGTACTCCATTATAAAATTTCATTGAAGCAGTTTGATTGCCTGTGCCAGTATTTGTTATAATTAATGAATTTGCAATTGTTCCTGTTATACTTAAAGCTCCTGACATTGTTCCACCAGCAAGAGGTAAATAAGAACCAAGAGCTGTATTACGAGCTGTTATAGTATCATATAAACTTAAATCAATTGATAAAGTTCCAGCACTAAAAGTTGCTGTTCCCGATGGTGATAATGTGTAAGTTGTTATTTTAGGTTGATATGTACTTAAAGCATTTGCTTGAGTTAAATAAGTACTTCCTGCACTTGCTTGAGTTAAATAAGTAGTTCCTGCAGTTGTTAGAGTTAAATAAGTACTTCCTGCATTTGTTTGAGTTAAATAAGTACTTGAAGCATTTGTCTGAGTTAAATAAGTACTTCCTGCTGTTGATTGAGTTAAATAAGTAGTTCCCGCACTTGCTATAGTTAAATAAGTAGTTCCAGCATTTGTTTGAGTTAAATAAGTAGTTGAAGCATTTGTCTGAGTTAAATATTTAGCAGATAAGGATGTACCGCCTTCTGTAAAAGAATTTGCTATAATATTACTTGTTGTTTGTATTAAACCTGTTCCTGTTATATTTGTAGTTGTTAAATTGCTTGCTATCAAATTACTTGCTGTTAAAGTTGATGATGCTCCATTTGCTATAATAT
>Ga0209189_1000089_pt1 | contig 76365 bp, 69 predicted proteins | sample C_130820_EF_Meta_FD_187308 | JGI IMG/M metagenome (GOLD analysis project Ga0209189, IMG submission 187308) | Freshwater microbial communities from Lake Croche, Canada to study carbon cycling - C_130820_EF_MetaG (SPAdes) (version 3) | ecosystem: Environmental > Aquatic > Freshwater > Lake... | reverse complement strand
ACGACAATAAAATATTTATATTATTGCTATAATAAAAAATACTATAAGGTTCCAACCTTTGGAAAGATATTTAAAATTATAGATTTTGGTAGAAGTATTTATAAATTTAATAATAAAATATTTTGTAGTGATAGTTTTAATACTAATGGGGACGCATCAACACAATATAATACCGAACCATATTTTAACGAAAATAAACCAAGATTAGAACCAAATTTTAGTTTTGATTTGTGTCGACTCGCGTGCTCTATATTTGATTATGTAGTAGATGATATTTATGAAATTAAAGATTTAACAAAATGCGACCCTATAGTTAAATTAATTGTGGAGTGGTGTTTAGATGATAGGGGTGTAAATCTACTTTATAAAAACAATGGAATGGAACGGTATCCTGATTTTAAATTATATAAAATGATCGCAAGACACGTTCATAATCATACTCCGCAAGCACAACTTGAAAGAAAAGAATTTAGTTCATTTAGTATCAGTCATAAAAAAATACCTAAAAATGAAACTATTTTTAATATTGATGCTTTGCCTATTTTAATTTAAGTTACGTTTATATATTAAATATAAAATAATATAAATAAATATAGGTATTTTGTTTATGAATATTCCAATAATAATTATTTGTTATAATAATTATAAGTATGTTAAAAACACTTTATCACAAATTTTTAAAATAAATAAAAACTATTATAAAAATATTTCTATTTTAAATAACAATAGCACATGTTTAAATACAATAAAATTTTTAGCAGAGGTTGATGTTACAGTTATAAATAATTCGAGTAATGCTGGTCCTTGGATTACAAATTACAATAATACACACATATATGATATGTTACCTGATAAATTTATAGTAACGGACCCAGATTTAAAGATGAACGAAAATATTCCGCATAATTTTATTGAAATACTATCAACCTTATCAGATAAATATAAAACAAGTAAAATTGGGGTTGCTTTAGATATATCTGATTTTGAAAAAATGTATCAATCTGATAATTACGCGGATAATAAATCAATATATGATTGGGAAAAACAATTTTGGGAAAATAAAATATGTGATGATAATTATGAATTATATAAAAGTCTTATAGATACTACATTTTGTTTAATCAATAAGAAATATCATGACCATATTATAAGAGTTGCTGGAAATTTTACAGCAAAACATATTCCTTGGTATATCGAGAATGAAATATATAATAAATATGAAACATATATACAATATACTATTAATACAACCAACACTTCAACTATAACAAGAACACTAATACCATATTTCGAAAATAATTATTTAAAAATTTATAAAAACGATGAAGTATTTTTAATTGAAAATAATGAAAGTAATCAAAATTTATCATTCTGGAGGGATATTTATTATCAATGGGAAAAAGAGACATTTGAAATATTTGATAGATATTTATCAAAAGATAAGATTTTTATTGATATTGGCGGATGGATTGGAACAACCGCAATGTATGGTTCAAGAAAATCAAAGCATGTATATTCAATTGAAGCAGATAATCATGCGTTTAATGATATGATGTTTAATTTAAACACAAATTGTCAGGCTAATTACACATTAATTAATAAAGCTATCTTCAATATTGATAATATTGAAGTGAAGTTTGGTAAAAATAAACATTTAGAAAATTCAAAAATGAATGATTCTACATCACACATTTACACTAATGATATAATTTCAGATGACTATTATTTAACAGAAACAATTACAATAGAAAATATAATACAAAAATATCAAATTAATGTTTCTGAAATTTCACTGATTAAAGTAGACATTGAAGGCGGGGAAGAACATATATTAGATGATTTGATTAATATACACAAAAAATATAATATAACATTATATGTTAGGTTTCATTATACTTGGTGGACAGATAAAAATTTAGATCGCTTTACTTTTTTATCCGAAAATATTAAACATAGAATAATATCATATCCGTTTATTTCTATACTTTTTTAAGTTTATAATTGTGTAAATCATAACTACTAGATGTATCTCCCGTTATTTTTAAATAAATAATTACAGCATAAATGATATAAAAAGTAGACTATATAATACTATAATAATGCGTGATTTACCGTTTGAAATAATAAATATAATCTTAAGTTTTAGAGAAAAACATTTTTTATCAAATATAATTAATAATTTGATAAAAAATTTTTATGAGAAAGATTTCGACCCGAATTATGCGGAATATTGGTTTGACAATTATTGTTACCATTATTCTTTTAGTCAATGGTATTTTTATGTGATAAGAAAAAGGTGTGTTCATTATTCTATTTTTTATGAGTTGACCCCAAAAATATTAAATATCGGTAATGAAGAAATTATCGGATAGAATAATTAAAATTCTGGATTATCCGTAAACACGACTGGAGCACGCATAGTATCAGTTAAATTCATGACCGGCATTAATTGGTCAATTAAAAAATTTCCAACAATAACCGCAAAATATACTAATAAGGTGTCGCGTATTAATAACTTTAAAGGTTTGCTTTCTTTTTCTACAAATCTCATTTCAATAAACTTTGAAATAAAAAATACGATGGAAATTATTGTAGCAAATACAAAAATATTATTCATTTTAAAATGAAATCTCATAATCTTATTTTGTATTTTACGAATTGACTAAATTATTCTAACAATTCAACGTCATCAATTAATAAATCGGGTAAATTGGTTTCTGGTTCATCTATATTATTAATGTCAAAACAGTCTAGATTTATATCTTGGTCCGAAATCTTAAGTTTAATAACATCATCGTCATCATCATCGCTTTCTAATTGTCGTTGTTTATTTCTATACTCGCTTAATTCTTCTAGTCGTTCAATTGTTTTTGGTGCGTTTACGTTACTATCGTTATTATTTAAGTCTCTCGTATAATCTGTATCATTAAATGTTAATTTACTATGTTGGGGTGTCTCAACAATTGGTTCACTAGTTGATTTGCTAGTTGATTGTAAATTGCTAGATACATTATTTTCGGGAGGTTCTTCTTCAATTACCTGTTCTTTGATTTCTTCAATTACTTCTTCTTCTATTGTTTCATCCATATATGCTTTTAAAATAGATTCAACTGGAATACTGTCTCTTATAGTATTTAAAATACATTCTTGAACTATTATTTCCATTTCTCTATTATATTTTTGAGTTTGTAAAGGTGTGATATTTATTTCAAATAAATATACGTTTTTATAAATTTTCCTTGCCACATTAATATATATTTTATGAATAAATTCTTCAAGTTTGGGAATAGTAATATCAATCTTTTTTTGTTTATTTCCAGCGCGCATACTAGTTAAAATTTTAAGTTGAATAATATGTACGCAAGTTACTAAATCTTCTAAATAATTACAACCGCTTTTTTCACAAATTCTTTTTTTTTCTTGTTCAATAATTGAAGGGTTCCATTTTGGAACTCTAGATATGAAATTTTGAAAGGTCATCAAATACTTATTTTGTTCGTTATTCTCTTTACATAATTTGTAGGATTCGTCAAAAATCGATTTATACCCTTCAATAATAAAAGGGGTTAGAATAGTAATTAACCTGGCACACCATTCGTTTTTAGATTCGTGAAGTGAACTTATGTTAAAATCATCCATAATATTATTGTATTTTAATTTTATTTGGTTTTAACTAACAATAAATTACATAAATGAAATATTTTCCAAATTGTAATTTTTTTCTAAAAATAGAAAATTTAAAATAAATATCATTAATACCTTTTCATTTCTAAATTCCTTTCTTACTTTATTATACGCTATTAATAATTCATATCGCTTACAAGCAGGTATGCTTAAAAACTTGGGATTTTCAACTAAATTAATAATATCCAAACCATTATAACCTTTTTCGTATAATTTTGTAGACAACTCAATTATATTTATTCCGGTTATTGTTCCTTCCTCTGTTTTTAATAATTCTTTTTTTAAAGATTCAATTCTTAAATTGTGTATGCTCTTTGTCTGATATGTTTCATTTAAATTATACTTATATAAATTAAGAGTTGTTCCATTATAAACAGGTTCATGTACATATATTTCACAAAATCTCGAAAGTATCGGTTTTAATAATTTATATTTATCTTCAACAATTATAAAAAACCTCGTGTTATGACTAAATAACTCAATACATCTGCGTAATGCGGATTGTGCGTCCATAGTTAATTTATCTGCGTTTAACAAAATAATACTTTTAAATGTAAAACCTCCGTTTGAATTAATATGTGTTTTCGCAAAAAATTTAAGTTCTTCTCTTATAAATTTAATTCCTTTACCGTGCGCGCAATTTACATACATCACAAAAGATTTTATTTTATCTTTATTATTATCATATATGCTTTTAACAAAATTATGAACGATTGTTCTTTTTCCACATCCGGATGGTCCGTGAAATATAATGTTTGGTATTTTATGTATGGTTCGAAAGTATTCCAACTTTTCTGTTATAGAATTATGAATATTAATCATTGATTTATTAATATTAAAATAATGTTTTTATATTTTAATATTTACGATTATAATAATTATACGGAGTCAGTTAGTGAATGTGTATACGGATTATTTTTAAATGCTTGTAATAGGTCCCCTTGTATTCTGTCACATCCAATTTTATTCTGGTCATAACTTTGAGGAGTTTTAATACTTCCGTAATTTTCTTTTGTTGGTGGTTGTTTTATTACGGATGATGGTGTAAATAAACGATTATTATACCTATCTGAATCTTGTCTTGCTATGGAAACGTTCATTGATTGATTAAATACTTGTGTTCCTCCTTGGTTAGGTCTGTTATCAATAGTTTGCGATTTAATATCATTATTATGTTGGTTGTATGCGGCAGAATAAACCATTGGACCATTTTGGGTAGATAAACCACCGACATTACCAATAGTTTCGCAATTAGTCGTGTCTCTTTGGGTTAATTCTGTTGGTAAATAATTATTTACGTAGATACTTTCTTTTTGATTATTTATATAAAAATTTGGAGAATATAAGGTTGTTTCTTTTACAGTCGTATTTGTTATATCATTATTATTAATTACATAACTTTTTGAAACATTAGAGGACGCCTCTCCATAAACTCTACAACTATTAACGGTTTCTTCTTTTCTTGATGGTTTTAATATGTCCATTAATGGAGCAATCGCCGCACCAATTGCGCCTCCAAATCCACTTCTTAATGTTTCCGGTTGATTCATGGTTGAACGATGATTTTTATAATTTGTATGACTTTTATGTAAGTTTTCAATGTCATTAATTGGACCTTTACCTTTTGCGGAACAATGGGGAATATCTTTGGATTTTAATACGTGTCTTTTTGACATTTCATATTCTGTGGGCGCAACTCCTGCTTGGGATTCTATACTTCCAGCAGGTCCCTTATAATTTGATAAATTATTATTTCTTTTTACAGCACCCATCTCTTGTATTGGTCTTAATGTTTCGCCTTTTTCAGCTCCTGTTGTTGTAAGCCATCTATCTTGAGTATTAAAGAAAAAAGTGTCTGGTTTTTGTTTTTCAACTCTACCAATTATTCCTAAATTTTTAATTTGAGAATTGGCAGGACCTTCTAAATTATTAAGGGTATATTCTAATTTAGGATTGGTGTTTACACGTAACTCGTCAACTGTTTTAGGTAACCATAAATCTCTTGCTTCCATTCCAGAATTAAAACCATTACTTCCGGCAGTAGAATAACCTTGATTTAATCCAGGACCTACATTTATAGTTTCAAAAGGTTTAACATTATTTGATATCATACCCGGATTTACACGTGATTGATAAAAATCACTATTATTTGGTGCTCCATAAGGATATTGAACGTTATCCTCTGGTTTAAACAACGGCGCCTGTTCTACTTTTTTTATGGTTTGAGAACCATTACCAACCATATTATCTAAAATAGTTTCAGCAAATTCATTTGTATAGGTATATCCTTGAATCTTACCTTTAACAAAAGGAACCATATTATTGTGTTTAAATTGTTCACTATCTAAATAATTTCCCGTTAATGAAAATATTTGTTGAGGTTCATTTCCGACTTTTTTACCATTATTAACTTGTTTTTCAAAAAAGTTTTGGTTAAAATATTTATCTGTTGCTGTATTTGGATTTGGGTATTCCTCAACGGTATTAATTAGTTCTTTTGAATTAGTTACAGGGAAATTTTGAGAAGGTGTATTTGTATTAGGCAAGTAATTTCGAGGAGCACCCATATTTGTAAAATTTTCTTGTGTCATTTTTTTAATTGTTTTCTTTTTATTTTCATCATAAGATTGACTGTTTGATATTACATAAAGACCTCCTAAAGCCAATATTGGTAATGCTATTTCCATAATATATATAATGTATTATATTTTTTCAATTATATGTCGACAATTTTTAACTATAAATACACGGATTCTTTGAATCGAATTTATCTTTTTCTAAAATCCTGGTATTTAAATTATTTTGAAACGACATACACGTATTTTCTTGAGGATTTAATGGCGGGTAATACCAGTCAACCTGTTCTAAATCTCTTGCGGTCCATGCCGGCATAATTGCTCTTGGTTGTTCTGTAAACACATTATTACAATTAGGGTAATTAATAGGTTTTGATGAAACCTTATATTGTTGATAATTGTCTTTAATCAAACAATCTTTACTTAAAGGTTTATTTACTCCTAAAAGTTCACTTTCTAAATTAACACAATTTGTCCAAATGTTTGCTCCCCATTTTTGCATAATAATTTGAGGGTCTTCAATGTAACAAGGAGAGTCTCCATTACCTGGAACATTCAACGCCCATCTTCCAGGACCGGTAGATTGTTGTAATTGTTTTTTTGTTCTACAATCATCATAATAAAATCGGGTAAATGACATATATATAATATATATTTGTATAATTAAATAGTTTAAAAAAACAAAAGTATAATTTACAAATGGATAAACCAATCACTTTATGTTTGAACATGATAGTAAAAAATGAAAGTAAAATTATTACTCGTATGCTTGAATCGGTTTTACCTATTATTGATTATTATTGTATTTGTGATACGGGTTCTACAGATGATACAATTGAATTAATCGAAACATTTTTTAGAAAACATTCAATCCCTGGAAAAATTGTTAAAGAACCATTTAAGAATTTTGAGTATAACCGTAATTATTCATTACAATGTTGTAATAATTTAACAGATTATGTTTTATTAATGGATGCTGATATGGTTCTTAAAGTTGGAACTTTTGATAAAGGTATGTTATCCGCTGCGGATTCATTTCATATTTTACAAGGAACAGACGATTTTTATTATCAAAATACAAGAATTGTTAAAAATAATGGGTTATATAACTACAAGGGTGTAACTCACGAATATATTAATACTCCTCCTAATAATATTAATAAAAGTATCTTAAAAAATCAATTATTTATACAAGATTATGGCGATGGAGGTTCTAAATCTGATAAATTTTTAAGAGATATTAAATTACTTACAAACGGAATTATTGATGAACCTAATAATGAAAGATACCATTTTTATTTAGCTAACACGTATCACGATTCAGGTGATTATAAGAATGCTATTGAAATATATAAAAAAAGAATTAAATTTGGAGGATGGAACCAAGAAGTATGGTATAGTTATTATAGAATTGGGTTGTGTTATAAACAAATGAAAAATATACCTGAATATATAAATGCTTTATTAGATGCTTATAATTATTTACCTGATAGATTAGAAGCATTACACGAATTAATATCTCATTATAGACACTTAGGGCAAAATAAAGTTGCTAAATTATTTTATGATTCCGCAAAACAAATTTTAAATAAAAATAATAATATTGATGATTATTTATTTTTAAGTAATGATGTCTATAAATATAAATTATATTACGAATACACTATTATTGCCGGATACAATAATATAAAAAATATTAATGATGAAGTAATTACGATTTTAAATAATACATCTGATAGTCATATTTATAATAATTTATTCAGCAATATGAAATTTTATAAAGATGTGTTGATACCTTCTAAATTAATTGATTTAAATTTTTCTGTAGGGGTCCACGTATGTGATAAAACAATTAAATTTACGTCTTCTTCTTCTTCAATAATAAAGCATTCGGTGAATGACCAATACTTAATGAATATAAGAGCAGTAAATTATAGAATTGATGACCGAGGATGTTATCACGATTGCGACGTTCATATAATATCTGTAAATAAAATGGTTGTTTTATCAAAAGATTTTGAAATTTTAAACGAACAGTTATTTGACCTTGATTTCTGTGATAGACGCTATATTGGGGTTGAAGATATGAAAATATTTAATGATGTTACTACGAATGAATTAACATATATTGGAACTGGATATCACGCAAACAACCAGATAGGAATTGTTACTGGAAAATACGATTTACTAAAAGATAACTTATTTCCTGTGGTTGAAATAACCAGTTCATTTAATAATAATAGTTGTGAAAAAAACTGGGTTTTCGTTGATTATTTAAATTCAACCCATATTATTTATAAATGGTTTCCTTTACAAATATGTAAATTAGATAATGTTACAAATTCTATAAGTATCGTTAAAACTAAACAAAATATGCCTAGAATCTTTTCGCACACTCGTGGTTCTAGTTGTGGGTTTAAATATAATAACGAATTATGGTTTATGGTTCATATAGTATCTTATGAAAAACCAAGACATTATTATCACTTATTGGCAGTTTTTAACGAAAATATGGATTTGATGCGATATTCAGCACCATTTAAATTTGAGGGAGAACCTATTGAATACTCCATTGGGTTAGTTGTTGAAGATTCAAGAGTATTAATATCCTATAGTGTTTGGGATAGAACAACAAAGTTGGCAGTTTATGATAAATTATACGTTGACAATTTATTAAAATATACAAATTAAATAATTTAAAAATAATAAAATATTTAAATTATTTAATGACAACAATTGTTTCCGCATTCTTAAAAAATCTTAATAGTTTCAGAAGTATCGATAAATATATAGAATATGGTAAAAAATTGATAAATTCTGAACAAAACAAAATAATTTTTATCGAAGAAGATGTTTATACAAGTTATATAAAAAATGAAATTACGAATAATTCAAATACCGTATTTATATTTATTAACAGATTAGATTTATATTTTTATGAATATTATAATAAATTAGATAAATTTGATGTAACAACGGACAATCCAACTAAAGATACACTCGAATATATGTTCGTTCAGTGTAATAAAACCGAATGGATAAGACATGCAATTATTAAAAATCCGTTTAATAGTGACCAGTTTATTTGGGTTGATTTTGGTATTTACCACATTGTAAATAATGATGACGAGTTTTATAAAAGTATAAATAATTTAAATACTAAATCGTATGAAAACGTTCGTATAGCAAGAGGACATCTTAACCTTACAGATAAAAATATTTTTAAAAATATAATTTGGTTTTTTCTGGGTGGTATTTTTGGTGGTCATAAAGATGCGTTATTACAATTTGCAGATATAATGAAACATAAATGTATTGATATCATGGAAAATAACAAAACTATATTTTGGGAGGTTAATATTTGGTATTTAATTCATAACGAATTTCCTGATTTGTTTTTAGGGTATAACGCAGACCATAATTTAAGTATTTTAACAAATTATTAAATGTGATTTTTACATATAATAGGGTAGAACACCCGCTCAAAATACAACAAGAATCACTTGTTGTATTTAATATCTTATGAAGAACTCCATATATACATAATTATGCGAAAACGCACTTGTTATATAGTTAAAACTGGAACGGTCTCTGGTTTTTTTCAATTACTAAAGGTTCGGGAATAAATACGGGTGATTTTTCATATATATTTTCGGATTTTAAATGTTTTAATTCAGGATTAAAACAAGGTGCCTTTTTAACTAAATTAGTTGAATTAACCCCAAATAAAAACGACTCAATATCAGGGGCGTTATATGACAATTTATTCCATGGAACTTGACCTGGATTTAACCCATTACCTGCCCATTTGGTATCATATGCCTCTCCATATTGTGAATTTTTATATAATGTGTATACTTCACTTTGTTTATATTCGTTTTGTTCTAAACAGTAATTTCCTGGAGTATTTTTATTACGGGTTGACGCCATTTATAATATATAATAATAAAACAAATAACAAGTATCAACTTAATCAAATGACTTTAATAACAACATTAAATTATAGGGTTGAATTGTTCCGGTTTCTAGAAAGTCGCATATACACGGGTGTGTCAAGTATAATAAATCAAAAGAATATAATAATAATAACCCAATTCCTAAATCTTCGCTTATCATTAAACCAGCCATTTTTTTCATACATGTATTTATTTCTGGGTGATTTTGGACTTTGTTTAATATATGTTGAAGTGAGTTATTTATTTCGGTTTCATTAAATTCATCCATCATAAAAATATTTATAATATCTTTTCTATATAAAGTATCTTGTATATCAAGGTCTGCGTTCCCAATAAACGGATTATAACTACATATATATTTTGTATTATACATTTAGTTATACTTATTTTTAGTTTTTAAATTATATTTATGTAATATTTAATTTACATCTCTTACTAATTCACGAGATGGCACACCGCCACGTATCCATCCATCTGATGCGGCACTTTCAACTGAATATGCTGGATTATTTATTCTATCTTGAATACTTTTTAAAAGTGGGGTAGAATGGTATTTAATATAACTTTTTTCACTTAAATTATTAACACTTCGTTTATTTATCATTAATTCTCCCTGTTGAATTTGAGACTCAATAATAGGATTAACGGACCCTCTTCCTAAATATGGAACGGTAGAAAAAGGTCTATGAAATAAATCGATGCGACATTTTGGGTGTGTTTGAATACTTCCGATTTGTAAATTAGAATTACTATCGATATTACACCCTCCTGCTCCTGAGTTGTGTCCTCCGGTATAATTGACACAAGGTTGGGATGTTGCTAAATCAATCGGTTTTTTCATAGAGCAATCAGAAGCAAAATAATTTTGAAGCATATAAGTGCTATACTCGACATTCTGTAAATCTGTCTGGGACTGACAACACGGGTCTAAACCTATTCTTGACACATTATCAAATGTATAACTATAATAATCTGACATTTATATATATTATACATTATTTTTTTACTAAACTAATAAAAAAATAACTAATAAAGCGTATATCTGTAACTATCTTTAACTCTTTGTATTGCCCCACCTACATTACTTTCTTTAGAACTTGGCATATTTCCATATAAAAATTCACCAAAAGCACCTTGGTCGTTTGAAACCCGTGTATTTGCCGTGCTATAAAAAGCACGGTTTGATTGGTCTAAATAAAAATTGTCTGTTAAATCACTAAATAGTTGTTTATTTGTATTTTTAATTCCTGGATTCATGTGTTGAACTGATTTCTTTATGTTTTTAGTAATAGTTTCATCAATTTGAGGATTAAATGAGGGTGGTGCGGCGTTTCTATCCGGGTCATCCATAATATCAGTTAGAAGAACATTACTAAATGGATTTTTTTTATTTCCTTCTTTAAATTCGTGTTTTGAAAAGGTTTCTAATGTTTGAGGATTTGTTATATTATCTGAGTTAGAAAGTGAACTATTAACTCGGGGTTGGTCGCTTATATTATTAAATCCTTCATTAATTATCTCGTTTTGGCGAACCTTATACAAAATAATTATAAAAAGTAATATTGCTAAGCAACCAACAATTAATTTTCTGGATGTTGTAAAAATATACACTAAAGATGTAAAATATATAATTAATCTAGTTATGGAGTTCATCTTCCGTTCATAACTCATCCCTTGTTTTGGCATAACTTCAAGTATGTAATCTTTATTTAATAATATTAATGGGTTATTATACCAAAATGAATCTGTCATTATATATAAGATTATTTATTTTTTATTTTATAATACTGTTTATTTTTTATGTTTTCGTTTTGTATTTTCGGGTTTAAAATCATTTTTAAATATTTCATCTAATTGTTCATCTGATAAGAGTTGTTCGTAATTCGTTGGTTGTTGTTGGTTAATTAGATTGAGTTGTTTATTGCGATTATATTCTATTTTTTTGTTAATTCTTTCTTTCGTTTTGGCAGTTTTCATTGTTGAACTTAATGCGTTTTCTATATTATTTAAGTTTACTTTAGACCCACCACCAACACCATTAAGACCGCCAAGACCAGATAACCCCAATTGTGAAATCATCGACTGGAAATTTTCCATTCCAGGAATATTTTTCATTTGAGATAACATTTCACTAGCTTCGCTAAGTAATTCACTTTCTTTGAGGTCACCCGATTTTAATTTGGTATCTAATTTATCGCCAATATTTTTAGCTAAACCCATTAATTTATTTGGATTTTTAAATAAATTCTCAAAAATACCTTTCATATCTGTAATATTATCCAAGTCAAGGTTCATTTCGTTTGCGGTTTCCTCGGCAATCTCTTTTGCTAAACTACCCAGTTTGCTATCAAGAATATCCGTAATATGCTCGTGTATTTGAGTAGCCTTCGGAATATTAATTCCTGCCGATAATTGATTTTCAGAGGAAACATTATTTTCAAAAAAACTGTGCATTTGGTTAAAAGTATCCTCTAGTTTGTCTTTAAATTCGGTTTCGTTAATCGTATCGAAAATTATAGAGGTTTCTCCAAATTCGGAACGGTCTTTAAGAGTTCCTATTATTGAAAATAAAATGAGTTGTAAATAATTCCATATTGTATTGCGGGTTTTTTCAGTAATGTCACATTGCCATAAATTTTTAAAATGGACATAAGGTAAAAACTCAGTATCTATTTCGGAATCATCTTTAAATAAATCCTCGTTTTTATATAAAATATCGAAAAATCTTGGAGGGAATTTTTTTTTACAAAAATTAAAAATAAATTCTAAACTGTTTGTTTCTGATTGGTTGATTGCCTTATTTCTTTCATCTTCATTTTTGATATGTTCGAAAAAAGAAGATGGTTTCCACCATCGAGTAATAAATACACCATATTCAGGAAAGGTTACGTTAATATCATTAATAAAATCTTTGATAACCTTTGAAAATTCTTCCGGAACTGTAGACATTATTATGTATAATATATAATTTGTTTTTTTAAATTAAACTATTTACTATATATTATTTTGTCTAATTACATTTTACAGATATTTTAGTTAAAGTTTGGATATATTTAATAGTTTTATTTTTATCTTCTAATCCCATAGTTTTTACAGGTTCACGAAACCTATCAATTGCTTCAATAATTTTATCAGAATTACTTGAATTTGACAAATCGCTTGAATAATCTTTATTTATAAAAAAATCTAGATCGCCTCGGGTAATTTCATTTATATACTTACCGACTACAAAAGTATTCCAAATTTTTGGAATGATTTTTGGATTCATCTTTTTTATTGCTATTAGTGAATTTTTCGCAACCAATAACTCATGGTCTTCTGGGAATAATGAATGTATATATGTAATAAATTCTAAAAAATGTTCGTTAAAAGCACTAGTATATGAAATAGACATATTATATGTTAATGGTTAGTCTTTTTTAAATATTATTTTTAATATATAAATAAACAAAAAAATAAAAAACAAATAAATAAACAAATAAATAACTTATAACCCTCTTAATTCTTGTTCTCTCTGTTGTTGTAATTTCGCGATAGTCATATCAGAAGAAATTTTATTTGCTCCTTTTGGGTCGTCATCTCCTGCCGATGTTGATATCTTATCATTATACTGTAAATCAACATAATTATGCATTTGTCTTATTCCTCCATTACCTTTTGCGGATAACGATTCGGAATCCATATCTAAAAAACTATATTGGTCTGAAACAATACCAAACATTCCACCACCTAATGAAAATGCCGATGGTTCTAAATCATTAAATGTTGCTTGTTTTACGACAACCTCTTGTTTTTGTTTAAAATATTGATTAATAGATTCACCGTATAATATTTCATACCCTTTATTTAATAATAGAAGTGAAGGAACCCGCGTTATTTTATCAGGCATAATTATTTTTTGTCCGTTTTCCAATAAAATATATACTTTGTTGTTTTCATCTTTAATTCTTTTATCTATACAAATAAAATGGGTATCTTTTGCTAAAGGAGATTTAGATAAATTTTGTAAAAGATTTTTAGAATGATTACAATAATTACTATAATAAAGAATGGAATTCATCTATATTATCTTATACTAAGGTTTTTGCCTTTAAATTTTAACTCAATTATAAAAAAATTGATTTAAAAATAGATTTTAAATATTAATATAATAAATAAAATGAACCCTAAAGTTACTAATTTAACAGAACAAAACAACATCTTAACATTTACCCTTAGCGGATTAAATGTTAGTTTAGCAAATGCCGTGAGAAGAACAATTTTGTCAGATATTCATACGGTAGTATTTAGAACATCGCCATATGAAGAAAACGACGCAATAATTATATCCAATACGTCCCGATTACATAATGAAGGGATAAAACAACGACTTAGTTGTATTCCTATTCATATTACAGATTTAAATATGCCGTTGGAAAATTATATAATGGAAGTTAATGTAGAAAACATAACTGATACAACTATTTATGTTACAACCAAGGATTTTAAAATAAAGGATGTAACCACTGATAAGTATCTAACAGAAACAGATACAAGAGATATATTTCCCCCAAATGATTTCGGGGATTATATTGATTTTGTAAGATTACGTCCTAAAATTTCAAACGAAATACCTGGGGAAAATCTACATCTTACGTGTAAGATGTCTATTGGAACAGCAAAACAAGATGGAATGTTTAATGTAGTTTCTACCTGTTCTTACGGATTTACAACGGATGAGGTTAAAATAGAAGAAGAATTGAAAAAACAAATACAAAAATGGAAGGACCAAGAAAAAGAAGATAACATAAAGAAAGATATTGTTTACGAAACTAAAAATTGGAGATTATTGGATGCCTTGCGAATTACAAAAAAAGATAGTTTTGATTTTATTATAGAATCGATTGGTGTCTTTTCAAATAAAGAATTGGTAAAAAAAGCGTGTAATATTTTAAATTATAGATTAGATGAATTAAATACCTTAATAGATACCGATAAACTAATTATAAACTTAAGTAATTCAACGATGCTTAATTGTTTTGATGTTATTCTTGAAAACGAAGATTATACAATTGGAAAAATAGTGGAGTATATGTTATATTCTAAATTCTTTGAGGGGTTAAAAACATTAACCTATTGCGGATTTAAAAAAATGCACCCACACGATTCAGAAAGTATTATTCGTGTTGCTTATCGTGATAATATAGATAAACCAATATTAAAACAAAACTTAAAAGATGGAATTATGGATGCGATTAATGTATTTAAAAAAATAGAATCACAGTTTTAAAATAATTAGTAATTGAAAAAATACCCGATAATTATAAAAATTGAAACATAATAATTGAATTGATAAAATATATAAACAAATAAAAATAAACAAATAAATACAAAATGAAAGAACAAAAAAAAAATAAACTTAGAAAAAGTAAATCTGTAATAAATAAATATATAAGTAACACTAATGTAGATAACCATATTTTTATAGGAACCGAAGGTGAAGATATACTTGAGGCAAATCTATCATTTTTAATTGAATTATTAGGAAGTAAATTATACGAAACATATGTTGATGAAATATTAAATATGTCATCAAAAAAAAATATAAAGGTGGTTGCTGTAGCACACCCTTCAACCCCTCCAAAAGAAGTTTTAATAAAAGGACAACCATCCTTATTTTATGGAAATAATGGAGGAACACATTATACTTGTTCGGTTGACGGAGAACAACTATGGAATTCATATAAACACGGAATACAAGCAAATCATACAGACCACTTTTGTCAAACGTTTGCTCTTATGAGAACCCAACACGAATTCTTACCAAACTCACAAATAGGAAAAACATATTTAAAATTAAAAAGAGGCGAGTATATGGATAACGCGTTTATAGCAAAAAATGTCGCGTGTGATATATTAAAATTATTAAACAATGATTTTAATATTAATAAAATAGTTGAAAACCTTTTAAAAATCACCGATAGAACCGGTAAGTTAAGACATCAACGAAACAACCCAAACATAAAATTTAATGTTGAAAAATTTATAGACTATTGTCGTGGTTTGACGAAGACACAGTTATCTTGTAGTTCATTTTACGATAGAGTATATTTGAAATAATTTAACATAGACATTAGTTGAGAAGGATGAAGATCCTCGACATATTTGGTTACAATTAAAGGCGTAACGTATAAATTATTCGGTTTTAGTTGAGTTATATAAATGTTATGTAAATTAAACATGTGAGTTTTATAATGAAAAGGGGTTATATTATCCTTTTTTATATAAAAGTTTACATAGTTGTCATATAGGTTTTTAATGAATAAATTAATGTTATTATTAATTAGGTTAAATTCAGAAATATGTTCTGGGTAATAATTTAAATAATTATTTATATTTTCCTCTTTTTTTAAAATTAAATATTGATACTGTAATTTAGGTTGATTACCGCGCAATTTTTTAACGACTTCATACTGTGGGTTTCGGAACTTACACCGCATATTTGTTAAAGAATTAAATATAACGACCCCTTGTATATTATACGGCGTGTTAATACCCGCATAATTATTTATTAAATCGTCATAATTTTCCCAATCGTTATATATTTCTGGAAATTTAACTCCGGTCCAAGTCCACATTCCGTATTGTTTAATGTATTCCAAATCGCACGGGTAAACAATTACATTCTGTAATTTATTATTAAAATCGTTGCTTTTTTCGTCAATTACATTAATAATTTGATAAACAGCAACCAAATATAGTTGTGGGTTGCTGATTGGAACAACAATTCGATTATATGGGTGTTGGAGAACAAACGTATAACAAAATTGTTTGTTTAACACATCTAAATATAAATTATTTAAGGTCATTGCTTCTGTAAACATCTCATTATATTTTTTCGGGGTGTCACATTTAAAAAAAGATGTGTTTCCACCAACCACATTTTTGGTAGATATTTCCCATCCTCCATCTGTGTCTTTATCCTGGTCCCAAAAAACATTTACCATCGTCCCCTCGATAAATTCTTGCGCTATTAAGTGCTCGGTTTTATCCGGAAATAGTTTTATAAATTCGTCGCAGTCAACCGATTTTGTAGGGGAAAACGCAACAACTTTATTTTTAGAATTGACAACAATTGACCGACACAGTCCGTAAGTTTGAATAGTCTCGTTAGTTAATAATGATTTGTTATAAGAAATTGTGGTATAATCATTATATTTTTGTTTATTCAATTTTAGGGATATATTCTCTTGTTCATTTGGATTGTTTATTAATTCAATTAAACCAGGTATTCTTTTCAAATCAAAATAATTATTTGTATCCATTATAAATAATTATTATTGTGAAATCTTTAAATATGTATTAATTATACTTTATCTTAAGCATAAAAATTTCTATAATAAATATAGAAACAAATGGAAGAAACTATTCAAAATAATAACAACTATGCTTCTAAAAGTTTCGGATTACAACTGGGAGATATTATATTAATTACAGATAATTCAAATGAACAACTTAACGGGAATACCTTTTTTATTGATTATATCGATAATTCAAAAATAAAATTAATTAATGTCGACGATTTATCAGTCTATGAGTTAAACCTAAATGAAAACAAAACAATAGATAACTCTACGATTTCAACTATCTCGTTATTAAGTCGTAACGATGAACCCGGATATGCTAAACAACACAATTTATTACCAAATACTTGGGTAAATGTATATTTTGGAGGAGATGTTCCTATGGTAATAACTGGCGAGATTACAAATCTTGAAGGTGATATGATTGAAATAAAAACGTATCCAAGTAATGATATCATTTATTTAAATTTTGATTACAAGGGTATTCCGTTAAATCTACCTATTGAACTAATTGAAATTAGAGATAAAATAATAAAACCAATAGAAGAACCGGATGTCGTAGAACAAGAAGCAAATCCAGACGCCGAAGAACAATACGAACCAGGGTTACCTCAAGATACAATAAATGTCAAAACACAGTTTCGGGAATTTATAATAAATCCAAACCAAGTTGAATTTGGAAGGGAGGAATATGGACCAATAGTTCAATTAATTGATGTCGACGCAAATAGAGAACGGTATAGTATTGAAACACAATCAAATGATTTATTAGATGATTTATTGTCTACAATTCCAACTTTTAAGAGAACTAATGTTGTATTAAATAATATACACACAACTATTGAAAGGTATAAACAACTGAGAACTATATTTTCAATTTTCGATGAATATGGAAATGTTTTAAATCCATATTTTAAAGAATCCAAATGGAAACCATTAACCAAGTATTTTGAAAAATTTAACCAAAATTTATATTGGATTTTACCTAATGTAAAAAATGTTAAAAAACTATACATTGAAAACGAGTCAACAGAAAACGAATACAACACAGTTGAATATATTGATTTATCTCAGGACTTGGATGATATACACAATATATTTACAAATTATAAAAATAATTCACAAAACACAGATGATAGATATTCCACTTTATTTACTGAACTAAATCCACACTTTACCCCTTTTAATTCTGTTGAGTCTGAATCCAAGTATGGCATAATTCACGAAAAATCGGTTGAATCCGACATTAATGTTATTGTATATGATATTAATGACAAAGAAACCCAACCGTTGTTTACAAAATACAACACAGGTCTTCAAAAATTAAATGCGTTTAGTCTCTCTGGAAATCGAATGATAACTACGCGTGAAAACCTTACAAATCCGGATATATTACAAATCACATCATTTGTTACTTTGCCAGAACCTACAATACGATTCTCAAGAGTTAACCTTCCAAATACGTCATTGTTGGATAAATCCAATTTAAATATTAATTTTTTAAATTATTGGCAGTTATTTAAACAAAATAAGTTTAGTGTCAACAATATTATAGTTGACAATTTAGACCAAGAACTCGATTTTAATGAAAACAATTTCGTGAATAATATCAAAAATTTTGTTTTAAATTTACCCGAAAAAGAAATTAAATCGAATTATACGAAATTTATTGATACCATTATACCTAAAACCAGGGTTTTATTTAATTTAATGAAAAAATATATAATAGGTAAACTTTCCATTGTTGATGTGGTAAGTTATTTAGAACCCTTTTTAATTTATTCGGATGATTTAACATATAACCAGTATAAACAAATTACCGATTTTATTAATGAACAAATCACCGAATATAATAAAACATTAATTGAAAAAAGCAAGGTCTTACAAGAATTTAAAAGAATAGATGAAAGGTTTAAAATAAAAAATAGGGTTTTACCATTAATTAATATATTAAGCACAAAAGACAATTTAAGTGACGTGGTATTTGAAACCTACGATTTTACAGATAAATATGGAAACGTATTCACAAATTCCGAATTATTAAAAAAAATGGTATTTACCGATTTTGGAAATTTGTATAATACAGCAATAACGCTTGATACGTTATCTCTTATTTTTCCTACAAGTATTAACAATATTTTAGAGTCTGAATTAAATAAAAAAACATCAACTGAAAATAACTCCGATAAATGCAAAAATTATATTATCGCAAAACAATATTTTGATTTATCCGATTTGGAAAATGATAATGATACAGATATTTATTTTGATAAACAATACGATACTACAAATTACGGTATTTTGGATAATTATGAAAAGGAAATCGTAAATATGCCTCCTGAAATATTTATGGGGTTTTTAATTGAAAAACTTAAAACAACACTTAAATTAAACGAAACCGAATCTGAATATTTGGCAGATACTTTAATTAATGGTTATAAACGGGTATTAGACGGAACCTATGCCGTGTTAAATTATGTGCCTCTAAATCCAGAAACTCAATTTAAAATGGCGTATTATGTTCGTAAAAATAACAAATGGATATTGGACGATTCTGTCGATAATAATATAATTAGCGATAACCAAAATATATTATGTAATTTACAAATTGGGTGTGTTAGTTCATCAGATAAAATCGACGACAAATGCGAGAGTTTAAAAACATCGGGTCAAAAAATACAAAAAAAAATATTGACAAATATTTTGAATGAATTCGACGAAAAATACGAAATTTCTAAAGTTGAATTTGAAACTGCTATTCGTAAAATGTTTGATTATTATTTAAACATAAATCCGGTTTTGAGCAAATTACACTACTTTGAAATGTTAAAATATAACCAACAAAAATATAACATTGGAACCGATAACACAACCCCGATAGACGAGTCTTCTATAATTTCACCATATTTTAAATTAAGAGACCTTATATTAAAGCAACCAGACTTCACACAAAAACAAACTTATATTCTTAAATTCGTTGCTTCGTTTACAAGACAACCGTATGTTAATATTGATGAAGACCCAACTGTTGAACCAGAAAGCGAACATTGGTTATATTGTGTCAACACAAACGTTAAATTATTGCCTTTATTTTTATTTAAATTAGCAACGGCATTTTTTCAATCGGCAGATTCATATAATAATACTCTTCAATTAATTATCAAAGATATCGGCGCTAGAAGCGATGATGGAGACTCATGGGTTGATAAACATAGCGGGTATGTTATAACCCGAATTGATTTTGAGGTTGAAGAAGAATATTCTGATAGTGGGTTTCTTGTTAAATCGAGGGATGTTTTACAGCAATCGGTAGGAGATACACTTACTCTATCAAATAAGAATTTAAAAATTTTCGATAGTCCGGAATTCACACTTATTTATAATATTATAAATGAATTGTCATTTGTGATGGGTGTTAATATTGATACACAAACAGAATATATAATAAATGTGGTTTCGAATGTAATTAAAGAAAAAATAACTAGTGAAGAAGCTTATACCAAGGATTTTAACGACGCGATGAATAAAGGAAAACCAATACCATCATATAAAGAATTGTATAATACTATAATGTTATACACTACTGCTGGGTTGTTTTTAATATGCGTTCAAACGAGTATACCACCAGTTAAAACCAGGAAAACATACCCAGGATGTGTAAAATCATTTGAGGGGTATCCATTTGAAGGAGCAGGAGATTTACAAAGCGTGAATTATTTAGCATGTGTTTTATATAAATTAAAATCAAAGAAAAAACCATGGAATGTTCTTGAAAGAAAAAAAGAAGCAGCAATCGCGAATTTAATAAAAATTGCTATTGATAATTATCTTTTGCCACTTACAGATATCGTTCGTAAATTTAACGAAAAAACAGAATACCTTTTAAAAAATCAAGAAACGGTAATTAGTGATGAATATAAAATTACAAATTGGAAACAATTCTTACCACCATTAGTTGAAATCAAAATTAAAAACCTGGCAAATATCACCACCGAATTTAAAAAATCATTATTTGATTATAAAAAAGCGTCATTTAATAAAGGAGAAAAAACGCTTATCATCGAAAGTAAAATTATTAAATTTTCACTCGCAATACAAGAAAAAATACAACAAGTCATTAATAGTGAAAAATTATTATTATTAACATCTGACAATAGACCTTATGTTGAAAACGCATGTTGTAATGAAAATACAAAAATGACTACCATCGAATATTTTAAAAGCAAAAATGCCGATATTTCGATTTTTAATGGTAATGTTGAGGAACTTACAAATGTATTAAATGAAATTTATCAGTTATCAAATGGTCTTTTATTTTCAAATAAAATAAATACCAAAAATGTATATCCAAAGGTTTCAACAAATTTTAGCGAACAAACTATTTATACAGCATTTATTTTATATTGTCATTTTAAAACACCCGTTCCAATTAATAAATTATTATTGCCTTTATGTAATGTAAAACCGGAGTATATTAATGTTGGAGATTCTAATATTGAAATCATTCGTAAATTAAAACAAGACGGTAAAACATATTCAACCGAGAATTTTTTAAGATTATTACAATTAATTAGTAGACAAAATATGATTAATGTCGAAATAACAACCCGAAACATTCCAGAATTCAGCAGATTAAATGATTTGTTAACCGCGTTTAATACCGAAAACGAAGAAGTAATTGAACCCGAATTACAAAAATTAATTCACAATCTTATTAATAAAAATAACGAAGATAATGCCCAAACTAGAAATATTAATAATTATTTAATTAAACAAAATAATAGTATCAAAATTAAAGTGATTGAATACATTGCCAAAAACGCAAACCTTACAAAGAAAAATATGAGTTTAATAACTAAATTTATAAATACATTAAATGATTGGGAAGGATATAACGAAATAACAGATAACGCAACCAAGATTTCAAATGATTCGCTATACAATATAGTCCAATTTTTTAAAACTTATATCCAAAACCTAAGTGTTACATTTCCTAATATGATCTTGAATAAAACATCACATATAATGACTCCAAATTGGCCTTTTGCTAAAGTCTTATCTTCGAGACATTATAGCGATATACAAAAGGTAATTAAAGAATATTCTGAAAAATTGATAAAATACCACGAGGACCCTATCTTATTAAATGTATTACAAACTATTCAAAAAACAACACTAAATATATTAAAATTATCGCAGGAATTACAGAGTTTTTCTTCTACAAATTCACAGACCATATTTAATGAACGAACAAGTAAATTTTTATTCGAACACTTATTTTTAAAGGTTTGTATGAATTATATTGAATTGTCACAAGATACAAAAATGATTGTAAGAGAAAAAACCACTAGAAATAATGTAGATGACGTGTATACTGTGGAAAATACATATTCCGTGATGAATTCAGCAGTATATAATTTAGATATAAATTCTATTGAAACCAACATTAATGTAATCCAAGGAAATCAAAAACAACTCAAACAAAAGGTTGCCGATTTGTTATCAACGTATATTCAGATTATGAGCAACCACAAATCGGATGTCGACACATCATACGAATTAATAATGGATAAAATATTTAAATTAAAAGAAAAGGAAAAGGATACGTTTACAGATAGATTAAAAGAGTTAAATGATGAAGAACGCGAAGCAGATACGATTCTTAAAATAAATAAACTTGGGGTTTGGAATAAAGGGTTACAAAAAGGGTTAACCAAATATGTTGGCGAATATTATGATGAAGAAATTGAGATGGATAAACAACAAAATAATAAAAAACAGAAACTTGAAAATATGTTGGGGAAAAACAAAAACGTAAACGATGGAAATATGGATATTTATGTGGATGATTTAATGGAACAGCAAGAAATCGACGACGATATTGACCGCGAAAATTATGATATGTCTCGTATGACAGAAGACTATAATGATGGCGATTATGATGGATATGAAAACGGTAATGATGATTACGATGACTACAATTAGACCGACCGGAAAGAATTTGTGTCAACACAATTTATTGAGAATCCGGATACTTTATAAATTAATTAATATCTATAGGTTTTTTAAAGAAATGTTGTTGACACAAATTATGAGGAATCCATAGACTTTATAAATTAATTATTATTTATCGGATTTTTAAAGAAATGTTGTTGACACAAATTATTGAGAATCCGGATACTTTATAAATTAATTAATATCTATAGGTTTTTTAAAGAAATGTTGTTGACACAAATTATTGAGAATCCATAGACTTATAAATTAATTAATATTTATCGGATTTTTAAAGAAATGTTGTTGACACAAAATACAATAATTTGTGTCAACACAAATAAATAGAAATACATAGATTTATAAATTAATTTATATTTTATAATATATAATGAATCATTTACAACAAAGATTTTTGTTGTTTTTATTTGGTTGCGTTGGTATTCGTTCTCTATTTGTTATTATTGCTAGATATATAAATACAAAATATTTAAAATTTTTGGGTTATTTGGCTTTACTTCCTGCTATAGGTTTTATTTATATATATTTAACAGGAACCAGAAAAACGGGTGCGGAAGTATTTGGAGAGAAAATATGGTGGAATAATTTAAGACCTATACATTCTATTTTATATTTTTTATTTGCTTACAACGCTATTATAGGTAACAAACAATCATGGAAGTATTTATTGGTAGATGTTTTAATTGGGTTAATAAGTTTTTTAATACACCATTACACAAATGGTGATATTTTAAAGCTATTGAATGTATAGTTGATTTTTACACCATTTAAATATTTAATGGTGTAAACATCGAATTTAATATTCGTTTAAATGATATAATACATATATAATGTAATTTATATTATGGCAGGATTTTATGTTGCAAAAATTAATAGGAAATTAATTTTTAAGGATTTAGGCGGTTATGAAACACGTAATCCTTCAACATGCTGGTGTATTCAACAAGCAGATGAAAAATATAATTGGAATGATTTTAATAAAATTATGATTCATACAGAAGACTATGAACATAATAATAATGATTATACTTATAGCAAACAAAATAATTACAATAATTTAGTCCCTGATTTTAACTTTCATTCTTGGCCACAAGTTGGTATAAATGACTATGAAAAATTTGTTAAAGAAATTGATAATGCCGGATTAAATAACTATGAAATAAATAAAGTTGGTTGGATAGGAAATACAAATACAAATATTATGAGAAAAAAATTACTAGAAATCGGTAATAATAATAAAAACTTATTTGATATTTTTGATATGTATTGGATAAACTCCGGAACTAAACTTTTAAAAAGTAGTAAATATATATCCACGCCTGAACTAGTTACAAAATATTCTATTTTAATTGATATTGAAGGAAACGGATATTCTGGACGACTTAAACATTTACTTTGGTCACATAGACCTTTATTACTTGTAGATAGACCACATAAAGAATTTTTCTTTGAATTTTTAAAAGAATGGGAACATTATATTCCTGTAAAAAGAGATTTATCTGATTTGATTGAAAAAACTAAATGGTGCTTAGAAAATTATGATAAAGCATTAATAATTGCTGAAAATGCGTTTCAATTTAGTAAATTATATTTAACTCGTGATGCGTGTTATGCTAAATGGAATAATATAATATGTAATTTATAAATTAATTAATATTATAGGTTTTTACACCTTTGGACATTTAAAACGCCGATTTTGCGTTAAAAAAATACAAAATGTAAAATCAATATTGATGGTCTTACTTTTCCTTCTTCTCTTTGGTTGGTGAAGAAGTGAAAGACAAAATATGATTTTGAAATTCTTGCTTTTTCTTTTTTCCCATTTATATATTTACTAAATATTTTATTTTTAAATATTTTTACGAAAATAATATTTAATTAAAAAATTGAATAATTTTGATTTTACTAAATATATTTAAATATTAAATATATATAAATAATAATATGGAAAGCAAGTTTTATTGCGAAAAGTGTAATTATAGAACTGATATTGCTTCTTGTTATAAACAACATTTAGAAACTACTTTACATAAGACAGGCAAAAGAAAAGAAAGACGTGATAAGACACTTTATAAGTGTATTAAGTGCAGTTTTGAGAATTATAATAAGAACAATTATTTAAACCATATTCTTAACAATCATTCAACAAAAGAAGAACGAAAGGAAAAATTTAAGTATTATTGTGAATGCTGTGATTTTGGTGTATTTGTAAAATCAATGATGGATACTCATTTGAATACAACTAAACATCAATTAAAATTTAATGATAGTCTAAATATAAATATTTAATTTGTTAATTAATTTAAAAATAAAATATTTAGTAAATATATAAATGAGTTTTTTATTGGATAATAAAAAAATTGAATTAAATAATATGACTGATATTAGTAGTAATATAACTTGTATTATTGAAGAAATGGATTTAAGCAAATTATCAAAAACAAAACTTTTAGAGAAGTGTGAAGAACTTGGAATTAAAAAGTGTAAATCAAAAAATAAAGGCGAATTAATTGAAATTATTAATACTCACATACCAAAAAAACAAATTAAATTTATTATCGAAGATGAATTAGATGATGACGAATCTTGTAATTCTAATACAAGTAATGCAAAAGACAAGAAAAATATTGAAGAAGAAGATGAACTTCAAGGTTTATATAATGACTTGATAAATAATACACCTAATCAAGAAATTAATCAGATATATAATGTTGATTGTATAACTAAATTAAAAACTTATAATGACAAGATAATTAATTTGACAATATTAGACCCACCATATTACAAAGTTGTTAATGAAAAATGGGACCATTTATGGAAAAATAAAATTGATTATTTAACTTGGTTTGAAGAATTAGTTGTTGAAGTATCAAGAGTTTCAAAAAATAATTCTGCTTTATATTTATTTGGATATTGGAGAATGTTATATAAACAAATTCCTATTTTAGAAAAATATGGATTTCAGTTTAAACAATCAGTTACAATAGATAAAGGCATAAGAAGCATTGGAGGAAGAAAAACAACTACATATACAATATTTCCCAATACAACAGAACATTTACTTTATTTTGTAAAAGATAATTATCAAAATATAAAAAAATATTTAAAAATGAAACAAAAACAACTTGGAAAAACGTCATTAGAAATTAATACGCAATTAGGTTGCAAAACAAATGGTGGTGGAATGTGGTCTATTTATACTGGTAATAATATATGTAAACAAATACCTACTGAATCTTATTGGAACAAACTTCAAGATATTTTAGAGTTTAATATTCCTTATGGTGATGTCAAATTTACCTTTAATATAGAAATGGGAATAACAGATGTATGGAGTGATATAAATTTTTATGAAGAAAATAGAATTCATCCAACACAAAAACCACAAAAACTTTTAGATAGAATTATAAAGGCAAATTCTAATGAAGGTGATTTAATTTTAGACCCATTTTTAGGTTCTGGAAACACAATAAAAAGTTGTATAAAATTAAAAAGAAATTATATTGGAATGGAAATGTCATCAGAATATTTTAAGAATATTAATTTATCTTAATTGTAATTTTAATTTGTCTTCAATAGATACATATTCATCAGTTATATTTATAGTTTTTGTTTCCTTTAAATTCAATAAAGTAGTTGGCATTTTTGCTATATCTGTTATTTTTCGTGGTTCATCTGGTCTGATAAATTTTATAATATTTATGTTTGGTTCTGTTAAATAATTTTTTATATGACACTTGAATATTTCAAAAGGATTACACATATGAAATTGAAATGAATGTGGCCAAAAGTTTTTAGGGGCAGGAACTTTTTTAGGATTTTTTTCTAAATTTGTTGAATATATTTCTGAAAAATAACTTGTAATAAGTTTTGAAAAATTGCTACAAATGTCTTTCTTGGGATATATTTCATATATCGTAATGCTAATATCATTATAATTTTGTTTATCAAACTCAGGATACTCTTCTATAATAAGCAATAACCTATCTAAATTTAGATAAGAATCCAATTCTTTTTGACTTCGTATAGTTAAAAGCCATTTTGAATCATTATTTCTTATTATTTTATCATTTTTATTACAATTAGGACATAATTTGTCTAATCTTAATATATTTATTTTACATCTATCACATTTATCGCTTTGGTCAACTCTACTACAAGATTTAACTTCTGTTCTATCTATACAATCATTGCCTCTTGCACCTGTTTTACAACCCTTTATATTTAATATAACTGATGCTAAATGTTGTCCTGTATATCCTATTTTAGTATGATTTGTTTGTTCTGTCAAACAAGACCATTCATATAATATTTTTCTTGGATTTACAAATAAATCCATAATACATTTTTGTATTATACCTTCATTATAATTTAATAAATTTAAATCATTAAAGTTGTTAATTTCTGTTAACGGATTAAATATTATACATTCTTTATTTTTCTTTGGTTTTGGAATAATAAATATTTCTTCTTCCAAAATTTCATCAACAATATTGTCGGTAACTATTGGTTGTTCCATTATCTTATTGTATTATGATAAGTATTTTATTTATAAAAAGCAATTCATTTTTTTTATAAATAGTTAAATAATATATATGCCTAAACATAAGAGCGAAGATTTCAAAATTTCTGCCATTGAATATTATTTAACCGAAGATGTTTCACAAGAACAAGTATGTAAAATATTTAAGTGTAGTCCAAGAAGTTTAATGCGTTGGGTTGAAAAATATGATGAAGAAGGTGCAATTAAAAGACATAATAGACAACCAATAGCATATAAAATTAAACAAAATGAGGTTAAGTTTATACTTGATGAAATTAAAAAAGATAAAACAATTGCTATGGAAGATTTATTAGCAAAAGTTCAATTAAAATATCCTAATTTTGACATAACAAGAAGACATTTAAATCGTGTTGTTAATGACAATAATATAACTCTAAAAATGACAAGATTTAGACACGAACCAGTTAAGATATTTGGTAAGGAAATTAACATAAACAGCAAAATAAAAGAATTTTATGATGAAGTGAAAAAATATAATGTTGATGATATTATTTGTATTGATGAAACAAGTATAAAATCATTAGAAAAAAGACATCATTGTTATAGTGAAAAAGGAAAGAGATGCGTAATAAAAACGCAATCACAAGAAGTATTCAAAAAATATACAGGAATATTTGCAATTTCAACCAAAGGAGTTTTAGGTTGGGATTTATATGAAAAAAGTGGAATTAATGCTGATAGATTATATGAATTTTTAGAAACACATATAACGAGTAAATATAAGGATAAATTAATAATTTTAGATAATGCGAGTAGTCATAGAAACGATAAAATAAAAGAATTAGTGAATAAAAATAATAAACTACTTTATGCAGTTCCATATCAACATTTTACAAATTCAATTGAAAATTATTTTAGTATGATGAAAGCAAGATTAAGAAAAATAGAAGGTTTAACTCATAGTGAAATAAAACAAAATATTTCAAATGTGATAAGAAATATTCCAAAAGAAAAATATGAAAATATATTTAAGGGTGCTTATAATATAAATGCTCTATATGTAAAAAATAAAACAAGAAAAAATAAGACTAAAAAATATAAATAATTATTTATACATAATATAAAAATTATGAATTACATTTGAATTATTTTCACCAGCACCTCCTCGTTGAGCGATTGTCCCATCATCGTTTCTATCATTAATACATTTCGTTGAAAACTTTTCGTCTAATTTATTGATTAAATAATTTTCAGCATATTGAGATTGATTTGGGTTCTTAGTTTGACAATCTGGAATTTCATAAATATTCATTTTTCTAAATTTATTGTCTTCTGCGATATGCTCCTTTTTTCTTACTTCAACATCGCGATATGTTTGTCCTCCATAAATACAACTTATTTTATTCTCATTAAGACCTTCAACAAAGGCATCTATTTTTCTTTGTAATGTATAATGTATTCTATTACCGATAGACATAATATATTGCTATGTATTTAACATTTATATCATTTTTATATATTAATTATAATCGGCGTTTTAAATGTCCAAAGGTGTAAAAGAATTGTTGTTGACACAAATGAATACGGATACTTTATAAAGTAAAATATCTATAGGGGTTTATACCTGTATAGGTTTCATACCATATGTAAATGAAAGTTTATATCTCAGATTTTCTCCTAATTTTGTCCTTTTTCCTAAAAAAATAAAATATTTCTTTGCCAAAGCATATTCCTTCGGTTTTTTATGTTTCAACACTTTTAAACGAACATACATAATCATACCTACTTGCCATATACGCTTATGTGTATATTTTTTATTTTTGTATAATTTTTCTAATTTATCAATAGTATTTTTAACATCTTCTAATGTTGTATATTTTATATTGATTGTATCCTTTGGGTTTTTGTCAATATAAACATCAAATGATTTTTTAGGGTTTTTTGGATTAAATAAAAATTGTTTTTTTGTTTTATTTTTAAGATTTTTATTTTTTTTCTTTGTCCTATAATTCATAAAATATAACTATATTGTATTTTTGTGTCAACACAAATAAATAGAAATCCAACGACTTTATAAAATAATTAATATTTATGGGTTTTTTAAAGAATTGTTGTTGACACAAATAAATAAAAATCCAAAGACTTTATAATTTAATTAATATTATAGGGTTTTTAAAGAATTGTTGTTGACACAAATTATTAAGAATCAAAAGACTTTATAATTTAATTAATATTTATGGGTTTTTTAAAGAATTGTTGTTGACACAAATAAATAAAAATCCAAAGACTTTATAATTTAATTAATATTTATGGGTTTTTTAAAGAATTGTTGTTGACACAAATAAATAAAAATCCAAAGACTTTATAATTTAATTAATATTATAGGTTTTTTAAAGAATTGTTGTTGACACAAATTATTGGTAATCCGGATACTTTATAAAATATAACAAATATTTAAATATTAACAACGATAAAAAAAGGTATTGGTCCAAATGGGTCTCACTTTTTTTATTTAATTATAAATCTTACTCTAATTATTATTTAAATTACGCGGTCTAAAACAGTCCCGAATTTTAAAACGTTGCCTTCCATTACACCAATATTATCACTAGCAGTTATACCGGCGATTGATTCGTTTTTATAAATAAGATGTCCCAAACAATGCTCCGTCGTAACGTCATAAACCACGTTATATACTGGTGCGTTAAGTCGTGGAGGTTTTAATTCTTGTTTGTAAAATTGTTTGTTATATCTTATTAAAAATACCGGACGAACATCTGTTACTAAAACACCTGTTAAAATATTGTATCTATTATCAAGGTTACGATTTAACCACATTCGCGCGTTAATATATTCCATAGTACAACCGTGCTGAACAAGATATCTTGTAAGAGTATTAAATGTATCATCAAGTTCTTCATTTGTAACCATCGTATTTTCAACATTAGTTATTTTATCATTTGTTAAACTTATATTTGTTGACAATTCTATGATTTGGTTTTTAAGTTCATCTATTTTGGTTTGTTCTTCCAAAATAGAGGTGGCATGAGTATTTTTAATTTGTTTATTACTCGAAACAATCTTATTTTTAAGTTTTTTAATTTGGGTTGAGGTGTCATCTAAAAGAGTTGTTATGGTTTTTTCAATATTATTAATATCATATACAATATTGTAATGAATTTTATCAAATAACTTGTTCTGCTCAATTAATGAGAGAATGGTTTCATCCATTTCATTAATTTTTTTGGTTTGTTCTTCAATTAACGTTAACCTTTCGAATGTTATATTTTCAAGTGTGTTTATTTTATTATTTAAAGTTGTAAATATGGTATTTGCGGCTTTACTTGCCAACCATAACCCCAATCCAAATAATAAAATGATAACTATTAATAGTATCGATATTAGTGCGTAAATTTCGTTGAGTGTTGCATTCATTTTTTATAGTTTTTGTTTTTACAATTGGATTAACGTTTAAAAACAATTCACTTTTTTGAATTATACCCTATTTTTTCAAATACTTAAATAAAGTTATTAAACCTCTCATATTTAAATGGTGTAATTGTTCCGCATCTTTATTTATTCTAATAATACACAAACTAAATGAATAATTTATCATTTCGTGTGAACACAAATTATTGGGAATCCGGATACTTTATAAATTAATTAATATTATAGGTTTTTTAAAGAATTGTTGTTGACACAAATAAATATAAATCCAACGACTTTATAAATTAATTAATATTATAGGTTTTTTAAAGAATTGTTGTTGACACAAATTATGGGGAATCCGGATACTTTATAAATTAATTAATATTATAGGTTTTTTAAAGAAATGTTGTTGACACAAATAAATATAAATCCAACGACTTTATAAATTAATTAATATTATAGGTTTTTTAAAGAATTGTTGTTGACACAAATTATGGGGAATCCGGATACTTTATAAATTAATTAATATTATAGGTTTTTTAAAGAAATGTTGTTGACACAAATAAATCCGGATACTTTATAAATATTTATGTCAACACAAAGATAAATATAATCTGTTAGTATATAAAATGTTCCGTCAATTTGTAAGAGATAATATTACGATGACATCCATTGTTTTATTTGTTATTTTATTTGGAGTGATTCAAGTTATGAAACCTACATTTTTATATAATTCGGATGGAAGCATTCGTGATTTTGGTGTTGGGTATAAAAATAAAACAATTTTACCAATATGGTTATTATCCATTATTTTAGGAATCTTATGTTACGTTTTTGTAATGTATTATATTGCTTATCCACGTTTTTTTTAGAAACGTTATGAAATTGTATACGTTTGTGAGGTGACGGACTCCTTTTGTTGGGCATTTAGTTCTTCTTGTTTTACAAATTCTTTATAGTTTTTCTGCATGGTTGCTGTATCATTAATACACCCCCGTGTTGTAATATTATATTGAACGATGGATAATAATAAAATTCCCGTATAAATATACCACATAGCTTCTCCGACATTATCTCTAGAAATAACAATATTTAAGAAATCTTCTCTTATCTGTTCATTATTATTATTTCTGTATTCTGGTTTCATTAACGGGTCCAATAATTTCCAATAATCTATAAAGTTGGATGGAACTATTTGATTAATTAGAATTCCCAAATTTCCGAATAATTTAATAATAACATTTGCCGCATGTTTCATTGCTTTTTGTGTGGTTTCATCATTAACGGTTGCTTTATTTATTTCGGATGAGATGGATTCATCAATTAATAATAAGTTACTTAGAAGGGTATGTGCCGAATTAGACACGTAAAAATATCCCACTACATCAGAAAATGCCGATTTAAATCCAGGAAATACAATTAAAACAATAATAACAACTCCAAAAATTAAAGTCCATGGAAATATTGTTATTAAACTTGCGGCCCCGATATTTTTAGATATACTTCCACCACACAAATTAATAATAACTGCCGAATTTAATACAATTTGACTTAATAAGACGCATAAATAATATACACCTAAATAAATATAATTGCTTTTAGTATAGTTTAATAATTTGGTTTGGTCGTTAAGTATATCGTATGTAAGGGTTGGTTTTAGTTTAAAAAAGTATAATAACGTAATTATTACAAATGTTATTAAGTTTATATAACTATTCATAGATATTATGTATAAATTAATTTAGTATAATAATACTATTTATTATGGAATTTGAAGAAGTCATTAAACCAACTTTAGTAGAACCTGGGGTAAAATACTTTTTGAACCAAACATTAAAACAATGTCGACATTATAAAAACAATTTCAACAATATTTTGTTTAATATTTTATTGTTGTGTGTCTTTTTAGTAATTTTAGGTTCATTATTAATTTATAAATATAAAGGTAAATTAAATCCAAAACAAAAAGCCCAAAAAGACATAGAAAAACAACAATATATATTAACCAAAATAAAAAATTATCAAACTGCTAAAAGAAAAGAACAACAAGAATTAATTACTGGATTACCTAATTGGGATAATGAATTTGATTTAGTACATAAAAATAATTTAAAATATATATAAAATATAGATAATGACAGATACAGATACGGATGAATATATTGTTGCTTTAGATAAGTATTACAATTTAAAAAATACATACAAACAAAGTATTAAAAAAGGTTTAAAAGAAACCGGACCAGGATTTAAACCCAAATGTATTAATTGCGAAAGACAAGTAGGAACCTTTTTTTATACTAGTTATAATCCAGAAGTAGATGGTAGAAATCTAATTGCTATTTGCGGAGATAAGCAATCCCCGTGTGACCTAAAAATAGATATTAATGTTGGATATTGTAATTCATTACAAGAAGATTTAAAAGAAGTCGAGACACTTATTCGAAATATAAAAAATGATATTATTTATGATAAGAATAACGCTATGTTTGGGTATATTTTAAAGGACAAAGCGTTGAAGAACTTCGAGATTTTTAAAAGTAGTATATCCGAGTATACCGACAGATTAAAAACCAATATAGAACAGTATGATTTTATTATAAATAATAAAAACATAAAAAATGAGATTCTAAAACTAGAGTTTGAAGTTAATGTAGATATAGAACAAATCAAAAGTTTAATAAATACTTCAAATAACACAAATAACACCCAATTTGTAATTGATGCCGTTGAACTATATCAACACACCCTAAAACCCAAATTGGATAATTTAATGAATCTTAAATATAAATATAATTTTTTAGAATTTAATGAAACCGACAAAACATACCAGTTATTTCAACTGCCACATTCAATCGAGACATTTGAGAGATGCTACGGAAATCCTAGAATTATTAGTTTTAAATATAAACCTGGACTACAAAAACCTAAACAAAAGGTAATTAAAGAAAAAAAACCCAAATCCCAAATAAAAACCCAATCACTAACCCAAACAATGAAGAATAAACCTGAGAAGGTTAAACGCGTGAAGACTTTAAAAATAAAACCAACACCATTCGTAGAGCAAAATACGGTGGGTTTCAGTGAAGCACCTATAAGTGTTATCGGAGACGTCGAATTAGATACTGACATGCTTAGAGAATCCGAACATACAAATATTGATTTTTAATAATTATATAATATATAATGTTAAAATATATATCGGTGCCTGTGTTTTTGCTTAGTTTAATTATAGGACTATTTTTTATTTATATACTCGGCCCTGATTTAAAAACCATTTACATTTACCCAACTCCTGAAACTGTAGACAAAATATTATTTAGAGATAAAACCGAAAATTGTTTTGCTTTTAAGGAAGTCGGTGTGACGTGTCCTAGTGACGAAACTAAAATAAACCAGATACCTATTCAAACATAATATATGTAGAGGACAATACATAAAAATAAAATAATAATAAATACTATATAATGCTAAATTTTGAGAAATATGTACATACACAAACAGGTAAATATATATTATCTATTATATTGGGTTTAGGATTAGCTTCATTATTTAGAAGTGTTTGTAAAGGTAAAAACTGTATTGTGTTTTACGCGGCAAATATTGAAGATATTCAAAACAAGATATATAAAACAGATAATAGGTGTTATAAATATGAACCGATTCTTTCAAAATGTTCTAAGGATAAAAAAATAATAGATTTTGCGTAAATAACACAATTCTATCAATATTTATAATATTTATGAGTGACACCACAAATATTTTAGATTTACCGACTGACCCAATTTGTGGGGTTGGTGGACAACAAAAAAATAATATTAATTTAAACATAACTGAATCAAATAAACTACCCGATAATTTAGACCAAACTACCATTAATCAATTAATGACCGGACTACAACAAGCAACATCTACTGGAGCAACACAACTCCCATCAAGAGATATACCGCAAAATACCGAGATGTTTACCCAAGACGAACAAATACAAGCAAATTATATTCCACAAAATAAAAATCAGCAAGACTACATCGCAAATTATGATACTTCACAACCCGTCGTGTCAAAACAGTCAAATGATACTTTAGATGAAATGTATAACGAACTTCAAATTCCTATTTTATTGGCAGTTTTATATTTTTTGTTTCAATTGCCTATTTTCAGAACATATTTGTTTCGATATTTACCAATCTTGTTTTTAAAAGACGGAAACTTAAATATTAATGGGTATTTATTTACAAGTATTCTTTTTAGTTTATTATATTACATTCTAAGTAAAATAACCGTATATTTTACGGTAAAATAACCGATTTGCTTATCAAATCGTGTTATATCAAATCGTGTTATCTTGAATACTTATATAACATTTGAAAGTAAAATTATGGATTGCGACTGTTAAATTGTGCCTCATATTTGTCATTCATTTTTTTAATTTTTTTATTAGTTATATGTTGAGAATATAAATTTAACATTATAGAGAAAGATATTCCAGGTAAATATTTTTTTATAATTATACTCATTTCTAATATAAAATGAATATAATTTAATTTACCAAAAAAAACCCTTCTTTTTTAGAGTTTTAGATTTACGATATTTATGATATTTGTCATATTTATTACGATTAGATTTTGTATATTTGTGATACTTGTCATATTTATTACTATTCGTTTTTGTGTATTTGTCATATTTCATGGATGGTTTATAAGTATATCCCTTTTTTTTATTACCATTATACCTTAAAAACCACTCTTCATATTCTTTTGTTCCCCGTTTATCTTTTAATTCTTGAAATTTATCCGCTTTTTCGCGCATTAAGTCTTCTAATGTCGGTTGGACACCGTAACAATCTATACTAAAGCGTTTTAATACTCCCTTTTGTTCTAACCTGTTTTCTTTTTGAACATCAAATAAAAAGTTGGACATACATAATATACGGGTAATGTCATAATAAGGTTTATTCGCATATGTAAACGCTAAATAGAAACTTAACATTGTGTCAATTGTTGCTATTTTTATGTCTTTAGAATTCAATTTTATAACGTTATAACTGTGACACCCTAAAGGTTTATAAATAAATGCGATTGTGTCTGCCCCTACTTTTATCTCATAATTTAAAGGTATAATTTCTCCTATAGCCGGTTTTTTCGAAATGGTTACATCATTTATTCCATTACGGTTTAAGTCTTTTTTAACAATATTTGCCGTTTGTAACGGGTCTAATGATAGAACATCAAAGTCCGCAATTTTATTAACTTGTTTATTTATGTTTTTAGGCATATATTTAGCATATTGTTCCATCGCAAACCCTCCAAAAAATACTACATTATTATCAATTAAAGTATTTTTTACAACTTCGTAAATTTCTGTTTCTTTAGTTGAGTCTTCCATTTTTCTCTGAAAGTCAATTTTATTACAATTATTATTTGGAATAGGATAATATTTATTTATAAGACTAAGTCGTTTAAACACCTTTTCCCATCGACTTGTATCTCCTGCCGGTCTTGATAATTCAAGATACATCGACATACGTAAAAGGTTTGCGTCGGTGTACAATATTCCATCAACATCCACAGATTTTTTTTTAATAACATTAAATAACCCCTTTGGAACATTAGTAATATCAGCCATTGGTTGGAAATTTACATACACCTTAAATGTTCCGTGATGTTGTCCTGTTTTAGCTTCAACATCTTTATAACCTTTATTAATATAAATATCAACTAATTCTTTTGCGTCATTTAAAGCATCCGAAGAAAAAAAATCATAATCTGGTATATCATCCTCATTATAAATTTTGGCATTATCTGGTAATAACGCATTTATCGCGATTCCTCCATAACAAACATTTTTTTTTCTTTTTAAATAATCCTCTAAAATTGAAATCATACCATTTAATTCGGCAGAATGTTCTTTGCGAACCTTGCGTTTTTGTTTTTTATCACCCTGATCAACCTGTAATCGTAATATTAATAATTCACAGTCGCTAAAACTCGTGTTTTTATCGCACATTTTTGGTTTCATAATATATAATTATTAAATATTAAAATTATAATAATTCGAAGAGATTGTTCTGGTTTCATAAGACAATTCGGGTTTTTGGGGGGTTGGATCCGGTAATATAACCGGAATAAATCTTAACCTTTCAGGTTTTAACACGAACCCAAACCCGTTTTCATTGAAAAATGCCGTGTTTTCTTCAATATATTGGTCTATATATTGATATCTCATAGCAATGAGTTGACACCCAGTTTCTCTAACAACAATACCGCTTGGGTTTTGTGGGTTTGAACCGATATCAGGCATAGCAATTGTCATGTTTTGTTTATTATAATTTTGTAATTCGGTAATATCTGGCGTGTTTTTTATGTCATAATAATGTAACGCTCGCATAAAAATAGAGTTACTTGTAATGTTTACATATTCTAAAAATGCCTTATTATCCAAAAAGGATGTGTTTGACTTGTCGACAATAATAACGATTTTACCCTTTAAATCTAATATAGGGACGTTTCCTATATTTCTACCTTGATTTTCATAACTGTATGTTTTTCCAAGTAATAAATTATTATAGGTTTCAAATATTTGAGAGAATTTATTAAACATTTTTTGATTATTACTGAATATTCGTAAATGTATAATGATTGGGTCTGTATAATTTGGCGAGGTGCTTTGCGAAAACGCATAATTTGATAATATATTCATAACCTCAGAAAAGTTAACATAATTATACGTTTCTTTTACGTAATAATTATTTGAGGTTGATGTCGCAACTACTGGGTTATCATCAATAGAATATATTTCAAAATCAAGACCTCTACATCCCTGTTTTAATACATTAATTAAATTACATGTGTTTACAAAATCATTTTTATAGTTACCCCCACTACAACAATTATATGCGGTTTTGATATAATAATCCAATAGGTTATGGTTGAATGTCTTATATTTTGCGTCAATAGGTTTAATTTTATTATTTAAGGTTCCATAAATATTAGTCATAAATTTACATTCACTAGAATATAGACTTTTTTTATATAAATAATAACATATAGCTAAAATAATTATAATAATTATAATAAACAAGATAAATACTGATATTGTGTTTTCCTTGAGATTTAATAATTTTTCTTTAAAATTACTAAATTGTTGTGTTGACATATTTATTATAATACTATTTAATAATAAAAAAAGTTAAATAATATTATATCTATAATATAAATTAAATGCCCGGAGGATTATTAAATCTTGTTAGTGAGGGACAGCAAAATATTATATTAAATGGAAATCCAAGTAAAACTTTTTTCAAATGTTCATATTCAAAATATACGAATTTTGGTATGCAAAAATTTAGAGTTGATTTTGAAGGTTCTAAAACACTACAATTAAATGAATCATCTCAATTTGTATTTAAAATACCAAGATATGCCGATTTATTAATGGATTGTTACTTATCAATTAATTTACCTGATATTTGGAGTCCCATATTTCCACCACAAAATATAGACCAGAGTTATAATTCGGTATGGGTTCCGTATGAATTTAAATGGATTGACTATCTTGGTGCCGAAATGATAGAAAAAATATCAATCACATGTGGAAATCAAACGCTCCAGGAATTTTCAGGGACGTATCTTTTGGCATCTGTTTTGCGAGATTTCACCGGTCGAAAAAAAGATTTATTTAATGAAATGATAGGAAATACTAGTGATTTAAACGACCCGGGAAACGCATATTCGCGTGTAAACTCTTACCCAAACGCTTATTACACAACTTCTGGTGTAGGTTCCGACCCATCCATACGTGGTAAAACCTTATACATTCCATTAAATGCTTGGTTTAATTTAAATACCCAGATGGCGTTTCCATTAGTCGCGTTACAATATAACGAACTTCAGATAACTATTACGATGCGTCCTATAAATCAATTGTTTGTAATTCGTGATGTATTGGATTCAGACAATATGTATCCTTATTTAGCACCCAATTTCAATTTATGGTATATGCAGTTTTATCGTTTTTTACAACCACCACCAGATACAGAATTAACTTTTAATTCATATGTTAACACAAAAGTATCTTGGAATACAGATATCCATTTAAATTGCACTTATTGTTTTTTGTCTAATGATGAATCTCGTTTGTTTGCGATGAACGAACAAAAATATTTATTTAAACAGATTCGAGAAACCGTTTTTTATAATGTTACAGGTCCAAATAAAGTTCAACTGGATTCAATCGGATTAATTTCAAATTGGATGTTTTATTTTCAGAGAAGCGACGCTAATTTAAGAAACCAATGGACTAATTTTACAAATTGGCCTTACAATTATCTTCCAAGCAATATAATTCCAGCACCTACCTATGGAACATATACGAATCCATACCCCCCTCCATCCACTATTGGTCCTGGTGTAAATCCCGACGGTCTTTTAACTGGTTTAATGATTACCCAAGATTTAAATATACAAAATATACAAAATATACTTGTTTCTTTAGGAATTCTGTTAGACGGACAATATAGAGAAAATCTTCAACCTTCTGGTGTATACAACTACATAGAAAAATATACAAGAACTCATGGAAATGCTCCATCGGGTATTTATTGTTACAATTTTTGTTTAAATACAAATCCATTGGTATTACAACCAAGTGGAGCATTAAATTCAAATCGATTTAATCTAATTGAATTCGAGTTTAATACTATTTTACCAACACTTGACCCAAACGCACAAACCTTAACTATTTGCGACCCAACAACCGGAAATATAATTGGAATTAATAAACCTACCTGGAGAATTTACGATTACAATTTTAATTTAGTTGTTATGGAAGAAAGAATAAATGTGGTTACGTTTGTTTCCGGAAATGCCGGTTTAATGTACGCCACATAAATCTAATGTAAATCCGCATTCGACGCAAGAGGACCGTTATCCAAGAAATTTCCGGTAACATTAAACCGTTTGGGATAATTTACCCTAGTGTTTAAATCGTCTAAATTATACCTTTTATTAAATAATTTGGTTCCTTCATTAAAACTACTATTCCAAGTATTAATTCCAAAGTTTGCTTGAGGTGCTCTGTTTGTGTATAATTTAGATTTGGTTCCAATATCTGTTGTTAAGGTTGAATATGTGGGAGTAACCCCAACAGTAAGTTTTCCCGAATCATTCTCGCCAATAATATCGTGTGTTGTTGATTTACTAAAACCGGTATATGGTTGACATCCAGAACAATCTATATCTGATAAACACTGTTCTTTTGTTTTAGAACATCTCGCATTAATACACATATTGGAACAACTAAAATTAGTAGTTAATGGAAGATTAACTGTATGGGTTGTTGTAAAATCTCCTTTATCAGGAGACAACGCATTTTCATAACATTCAATAATGTAATTATTTTTAAATAAATAATGTATCCAACTAAATATACCAACCAGTAATAAAATGCTTAATATAGACATCTTCATTTTTTGTTGTAACATATAATAATTTAATATTATATTTTGCTTGTTCGGGTTTAGACCAACTATATAAGAATACGATGTATAAATAAAATATTTATTATATTATTTTAATATAATATGTCTACAAGTGATACTTCAATAATTGATACTAAAAAAAACGCAACACAATCGCAATCCGTAAATAATACAGGTACACAAATATTAACATATACAAAGTCAATTATATATTCAATAATTATATTATTGATTATTATATGTATTGGAACCTCAATATTATATTCTTGTAAAGTTGCCCAATCAAATATACTACCAACCGATTTGTTGTGTAATCCTTACAATAATACACCATTTATGATTCCAGATATTAAAGAAATTAATATTAATGTTACCAATATTAATGATACGCAACAATCTGAAAAAATAAAGTTTTTATACGAAAATAATAACAAAAACATTATATTAGATACTTTACAAAAGATGTCTACAAATCTAAAAGTAAAACCAATAATAATGTATTTTATAACTATTTTAGAAAATTTATTGTGTTTTATTTACAACAGTTTAAACGTATATTTAAATTTTTTGAATACTTCCGTGTCAGAGTCTTTAATCATATTTGGAACGCCCTTTATTACATTGTTGTATTTAACATTTATTTATTTAATAAGTTGGGGTTATTTAATTATACTGTTTTTTACAAAGATGTTTTGGATATTTAGAATAAACACAAATAATTCGAGTGAGGATGTTAACAAAACCGACTATTTTAAACAGGTATCTTTGTTTAGTTCAAACGGGATTATTTCAATAATAATAGTTATGATTTTGTTATGTTTTATAGTTGTGTTTATAACTGTTATATTTCCGGTGTTGGTTTTTGTTAGTTTAATATACTGTTTTTTATCTACAGTAACAATGACTTCCACGAGAGTTATTGGTGGAACCGATTACAATTATATTAATGCTTTAACAGACGTTTTTTATTATAAAAAATCATTAATATCATACATAATAGCGTATATTGTAATATCAAAAGCATTTAATATTTTCGGAACTAATGGAGGAGTTATATCTTTAATAATCGTTTTGTTAATCTACTTTAAAATACTTAAAATACCATTATTTAATAGTCCAGAATTAGACCCATCTAAATTTGGCAATTTATCCGATTATGTTATGGCTGAAAAAAGTTGTGGTCCTGTGTCTACACTTAATAATAATAAACCAAGTAAAATAAAAAAATCAAAAAAAAATAATATAGTAGTTCAAGAGACAGTTAACCCTGAGATAAACCCTGACATAATTCCTGAAATAAACCCTGATATAAACCCTGATATAAACCCTGATATAAAAGAAACCGATTTAACTAATTCGGAATCTTTAAATGTTGATTTAGTCCCTATTTCACGTAATATATCAAACATCGACTTAGAAAATAACCAGAAAATAGAACCCGTTGTTGAATCTCAAGTAGAACCTGTGGTTGAATCTCAAATAGAACCCGTTGTTGAATCACAAGTAGAAACTGATGTTGAATCTCAAGTAGAACCCGTTGTTGAATCTCAAGTAGAACCCGTTGTTGAATCTCAAGTAGAACCCGTTGTTGAATCTCAAGTAGAACCCGTTGTTGAATCTCAAGTAGAACCTGTGGTTGAATCTCCAATAGAACCTGTTGTTGAATCTCATGTAGAACCCGTTGTTGAATCTCAAGTAGAACCCGTTGTTGAATCTCAAGTAGAACCCGTTGTTGAATCTCAAGTAGAACCTGTTGTTGAATCACAAGTAGAACCTGTTGTTGAATCTCCAATAGAACCCGTTGTTGAATCTCCAATAGAACCCGTTGTTGAATCACAAGTAGAACCTGTTGTTGAATCTCCAATAGAACCCGTGGTTGAATCTCCAATAGAACCCGTTGTTGAATCACAAGTAGAATCCGCCACACCTTCTAAATTTGAACCCACCAGTGTTGAAAACGCAAGGGTTTTACCTAATTCATAAATATAAACAATAAATAAGTATTTAAAAAATAAAATATGTAATTATAATAAATGACAAAACAACAAAAACACTTATTACCGTTTGTAAGCATATGTACACCAACCTTTAACAGACGTCCATTTATACCTTACATAATTCAGTGTGTTAAAAATCAAACATACCCTAAACATAGAATCGAATGGGTTATTGTTGATGATGGAACCGATAAGATTGAAGACCTTGTTAAACACATACCATTAGTTAAATATTTACAGTTTTCTGAAAAGATGTCATTAGGTAAAAAAAGAAATATAGCACATTTTAATTGTAAAGGAGATATTATTATTTATATGGATGATGATGATTACTATCCACCAGAACGAGTCATGCATGCGGTAACTACCTTACAACAAAATCCAGATATATTAATTGCCGGCAGCAGCGAATTACATATTTATTTTAAACATATTCATAAAATGTATCAATTTGGACCTTATGGTAAATGGCACTCAACCGCGGCGTCATTCGCATTTAAAAAACAATTATTAGACATTACATGTTATGATGAAAATAGTAAATTTGGAGAAGAACAACATTTTTTAAAGAATTATTCTATTCCGCTAGTTCAGTTAGATGTTTTAAAAACTATACTTGTATTTTCACACGAACATAATACATTAGATAAAAAACAACTATTGGAACATAATGAACAGAATAAATTCGTAAATTTGTCGACAAAAACAGTTGATGATTTTATGAAAGACCCTGTATTAAAAAGGTTTTATTCCGAAGATATAGATGAATTATTAGTTAACTATTCACCTGGTAAATTAGAAAATAAACCCGATGTAATGAAGCAATTAGAAGTGTTTCATGCTGAAAGGAACCGGATGATTGCCGAAGACCACAAAAAACAATTAATGCAATTAATGATAAATCAAAATAATTACTTGGAAAAGTTGACAACCGAAAATAAAACTTTAAAAGAAAAAGTTGAATATCTCGAATTCAAGATTTCTGAGTTGATTAAAGATAAAATAGCGGAAAAAAAAGCATTACTTAATAAATAAATTTAAAGATAATAAATTATTTATATTATCTTTAAAAAATGATTTACGATGATGACCGTTTTCACCCAACTAACTATAATGATATAGACAATAAACAAGAATCCATCTCAATTAATTTTCCAGATAATGGATATAACAAGGTTATAAAAACGTATGTTGATGATAATGGAGTAAAGCATAAATACCTATTAGAATATTACGCATCCGGAAATAATCAAAGTTTAATTCGAAACGCAGTAACTGGACTTAAATATAAAAATTTACGAGTAGGAACGAGAGATGAGGACTTATTGTTTAAAATTTCGATAAATACTTTTGAAAATAATAAAAATAAAGAGGTGTTATTTTACGATTCGCCAGAACAATACGAATCCCATCAGTATTGTAAACTATCGTCGAATACAATAAATAAGTGGTATGAAAAACGTGGAATACATAAATCTTAAGTTTCTATACTATCATCATCGTTGTGTTCGTTTTCATCATTAACCGTTTCTTTTGTATACTTATCAAGATACCTATAAATACGATTAATGTCTAATTTATTAATTTCGTAGTTTTCAAAGATTAATAATAATTCATTATCTGTATATTTATTTTTTAAATTAAGAAAAAATGAAAATATATCATTTTTATCCATTCCTAGTTGTTGACACAAATTTTGAATAAATATTGAATTATTATATTCAGTCGAATATTTTGTGAGAACCTTTGTAAAACGCACTTCTACAGGGTTATATTTAACTTTTTTTTTAAAATAAGAATGGTATAAATTATTATTTTTAAATGTTTTAATTAGTGAACTCATCTCATTAAATTGCCATATTTGTTTTTGAAACGTGATTCGGTCAATATAATCGGCAAAACACATATTATCCAGTTGTTTAATATAAAACGGTATTGAAACGTTTGGTTTCATTTTACCGATAACATCAATAATGTTTTCGTGCCATAATAGTCCAACAATAGTTCTATCTGTTTCATTCATTATTTCCATATGTTCATTAATTCCGAATTTTTGATTTAATAATTTTTGGGTAATTTGTTTAGTGTCGTCATTATAAGATTTTATTTGGAAAATATCCGTCATAATTTTAGCGTTTAATATGTTGTTGTTGTTTTTATAAATATTATAAATATTAATTAATTTTCTTAAATCTCCTTGAACGAAATTCATTAATTGAACCTGTATGTCTTTATCTAAGTTTGGGATTAATTCATTAATTAAAATTGTAATTTGATTATTGGTGGGTGTTTTTAATTCTATGGTGTTGCATACTTTCATTAACTCTTTAATTTTTTTATCAATGTGATAGTTTCCAATACAAACGATTGGGTTCATTGTGACTTCCTCCAATTTTTGTTTTTTCGTTTTTTTAGGTCGAATTAATTTAATTAACGTATTTATTCCCCCTTTATCCCCGTTATTCATTCCATCAATCTCATCCATTATTATTGCTATCTTTTTAACCTTTCCGTGGAATAAATTCATAATATTTTTATCAGACATATTATGCTTAGAAATTGTATCAATAATTGATTTATTACGAAAATCGCCTGCGTCATATTTAATTATATCATAATCCATTTCTTTTAAAATATTTGTAATAAACTCTGTTTTTCCTGAACCAGGACTACCATAAATATATATGCCTTTTTTTACGCTAAGATTATTTGTATTTTCCGAAAATAATTGTAGACAATCTTTGATTAGATTTACGTTTTCTTCCCTATTTAATATTTTATTTAAATTCAAACAATTCATTTTATACATTTAAGAATATTCTTTTTATGTCTATTCTGACACATTTGATTTTTCTTTAAAAAATCATTTAGGGTATTATAGCACCTTATTGAATCACAATCAATACAAAAAAAAATTAAAAAAAATACATAATTTTTATATATAATATTTTTATGTATATAATTTTTAAATAGTATCCACTTTTCAATATTCTCATTAATTAACTGATTAAACACAAACTCGTGGTCTTGTTTTATTACATTTCGAACATATGCTTCAAACCTATTTTTAATAAGATACGGTCTTAAATATTTATGGTGAAATATATAATTATCTTTAGTTATAAAGATAATTGTAGGAATCCGCAAATATTCCTTTATGATATACTTGATATCATCAGGCATCATAGAAATATATCTCATTAATGTTTTATTTTTGTCGTTCATTAATTGTTATAATAAATACTATTTATTATGTTTTATTACAAGGATTACTTACACCATAAGTAATACCATCCCAACTTACACCGCAATTATTTGCCCATGTATATTTAGCACATAAACCATTTGCCCCTGTAAATTCCGATGTTGTAAAATCCATATTTAAATGTTTAGTTGTGGATGATTTACAAGTTCCTAAATCTTTTACATTTACGCATCTGTTTCCATTCCCTGAAATGTCTACCCAGTAGTCAGGACAATCGCCAATAATAGGAGGCCATGATGCGACCTTTTGGTTTGAAATGGTTATTCCGATAACTATCAAACTAATTACTAATATTAATACTGCGACAATTATAAGTGTTTTTTGAAAGGTTTCCATAATTATATATATAAAATAAATATATAATTTTTTCTATTTGAGTAATATAAATGAATTATTCGAATGGTAGAGTTGACTTAAAAAGTCCTAATACATCTGTTTTATTTAACATGTATGATAAAATCCCAGCAAATCAACCGACTACATTTAGAAACCCAACTTTGGGATTATGGAACGAAACCCAACTTTCCAATTGTTTTTTTTCTAAGGAAAACATACAAATAATACAAAACGGTATCAGAGTTGGAGTTTATACCAAATCAAATAATCAATATATAATAGGTTCACAAGACTATGATTCTTTAAAAATTATAATGAGAAGTATTTTTTTACAATATGCCGCAAATAAAAAAAACAATATCACATCACAAATACAAGAGTTAAATAAAATGGTTTTAAATTATTGTATTGAGAGTGTATATGGTGAGGCACAGGGATATATAAAATATTTATATGATGCGAGCACACTTGTGGTTCCTATTTCACATCCAGTTATGGCAAATAATTCTGATAAAGAACTTGTTCTTAAACCGTGGTTTTAGATAAACAAATAAAAAATTATATTATAAAATTTTTATAATATAATTTTATTTTTTATATTTATTTTGTATTTTTTACATTTATTTTTTATATTTTTTAAGTGTAAACACCATTTACATTATAATAAAACGGGTTTAACCCTTTTACTTCTCGTTGGTTTCGTTTCTTTTACTAAACTTATTTTAGTATTTTCACAAGAATTATGGTTTTCTCTATCCTTTTTATAAATAACATATTCTTTTTTCAACTGGATTAATTCTGTATTCCACATTTCTACAATAGTTCTGTTTTTAATTTCATCTAGTTCATTACATTTTTTGGTATATTCCGAAAATATTTTTTCGGCATTTTCCTCAGTAACACTATCCATAGGCATTTTTACTAAATACTTATATTCACTATCCTCCTCTATTATATCGTATCCTTTTGTTTTTAACATATCGATAACAACCTCCTTTTTCTTCTTTCTTAAATCAATCGTATCATTTAATGTTTCGTTAATATATTTTTTTCTATTTAATAAAATAATTAGTTCTTTTTCTAATGTGTTTATCATATAGTCTTTTCTAGTTTGAAACATATTTAATCTAGTATCATAATATTCATCTATGATACTTTCTACATCCTCATACTTTTTTAATTTATCATGCGCGTTAAATAATCTCATATTTGTTGTGCTTGATGTTGTGTATAATTTAAATGTCTTTTCGAACAAAGAACAACCATAATCTGCTTCGGATGCCTCTAATTCTTCAAATTTACCTTTATTTAATGTTATGATAAAATCGATGTTTGTGTCCTTACTCATATCATCATAATCTTTTACAATAGGAATTATCTTTTTACCGGTTTTATCTACGGTTTCAGTTAACAACTCTAATAATTCTTTAAAATCGTCAGTCCAAAACCCAACAGGTAATTCTGTAATACGAACCTTATCAGGTCCGACCTTTTCATATTTACCCTTAATTAAGTATTTTCCGGGAGTAATTTCCTGAATTGTGCCTTTAAACCCTTCATAATAAGGTATAAATTTACATTCGAACACGGTGTTATTTAATTTACACATTAAATAGTCGATTATCTCTAACGGATTATAACACATTATTTCTGTGCTAAATCCGGTTCCGATACCTTTACTTCCATTTACTAATACCATTGGTATAATTGGAGCATAAAAGATGGGTTCAACCAAATTTCCGTCATCATTTAAATATTGTAAAATGTTGTCATCCATTTGAGGAAATATAATCCGAGTTATTTTATTTAATTGAGTAAATATATATCTTTCCGATGCGCTATCATTTCCACCTTTAATTCTTGTTCCAAATTGTCCGTTTGGCATAAGCAAATTTATGTTATTTGAACCAACAAATATTTGTGCCATACCAACAATTGCTGCGTTTAAACTTGCCTCTCCGTGATGATATCCGGATTGTTCTGAAACATAACCGGTAAATTGAGCAACCTTAATTTCAGTTGTTAAATTTTTTTTAAATGCGGAATATAATATTTTTCTTAAACTAATTTTAAGACCATCCATTAAATTCGGAATACTTCTATCACAATCATATTTTGAAAAGTGTATAAATTCTTTATTTATAAATTCATCATAAGATACAAGCGTTTTATTTGTATCTAAATAACTTTTTCGGTCGTAATTTTCAAGCCATTCCTTACGGTCATTTGCCCTTTTTTTATTAAATATCATATCAATCGAGTTATTACTAACGGTTCCATTATGCTCAAACCCAACTATCTTTTTTGCTTCGAAATATTCACGAAATTCTTTACTTGTGCTTGTCCCCAAACCTTTATAATACTTGATTTTCCATCCTTTAAAATCATTTGTGGTTTTCCATAATTCATATTCTCCATCGTTATAAAATACCAGATTTTTGTTTCCCTTATTTGCCTTTAATATTGGCGTATTCATAAACCCAATAAATCCAGGAATAAGTAATAGGGAAGGCCATTCAGATTGGAATAAATTAATACATAACCCTTTAATATGGTGACCGTCTAAATCTGCGTCAGTCATTATTAATACTTTGGAGTATCTTAAACAAGACAATATATTATCCTGTGTGTATTCTTTCCCGATTTCCAACCCCAATATTTTTTTGATTTCACAAATTTCTTTATTATCATTAATTTTTTTGGTTGTTTCTCCTCGAACATTCATTATTTTACCTTTCATCGGATAAACACCATATGTATTTCTATCTTCAGATGATAACCCTGACACTATTCCTGCTTTTGCTGAATCTCCTTCACAAAATATAATGGTACAACTATCGGATTTATCAGTTCCAGCCCAATTAGCATCAATTAATTTGGGTATACCACGAATATTTTTGCTTTTTGTTCCATCTGATTTTTTTGATATTTTATTCTCCTTTAATTCTGTAATTGTGCATGCCGAATCCATTACGCCCATTTTTGCGATTTTTTCAATAAATTTGTCGCTTATAACACATGTCGAACCAAATTTAGAGGATGGAGTATTCATATAATCTTTGGTTTGACTATCAAACGAAGGGTTCTCAATATCACATCTTAAAAACAGAAATAGTTGTTCTTTAATACTAACAGAATTAACCTTTACCTTTTTCTTCTTTTCAATATATTCAACCAATTTTTTAGTTATTTGGTTTAATATATATTCAACGTGTTTTCCTCCTTTTGATGTATGAATACCGTTTACAAATGAGATTTGAATAAACTCGTGTGTTGGAGACAACGCTATTGCGTATTCCCAACGCTCGCCATTTTCTTCATATACTCGTTTTACATCTGTTTTATTACCAATATATAAATCAATATATTGTTGGAAGTTTTTCACCGGAATTATTCCTGAATTGTATTTTACTTTTAAAGACTTATCGGTAATTGCCGCAACATCATATATTCGTTTTTTTAACAGTGATATAATATCAGGTGTTAAACTACTAATACCAAATCTTGCGTAATCAGGTTTAAATGTAATTTTGGTATATGGTTTTTTACCCTTACATTTAGTAATTTCAGGTTTACAAATCTCATCCAAATTATTTTTAAACTCTTGTTTATACTTTAATCCTCTAACGTGGTCTATTGTTTCAATCGACCCGAAGATAGACCAAACAAGAACCAATTTAAAACCAAATCCATTTTTACCTCCAACTATCTTCTTTTCTGTTTTATCGTAATTTGTAGATGTTCTAAGATGTCCGAAGATTAATTCAGGAATCCATATTTTATATTCTGGATGTTCCGCAACATCAATGCCATTTCCGTCATTAATCATTATAATTGTTCCATCTTCTTGAATTGAAATGTCTATGAAAGAAACGGGTAATGTGTTCTCAGTATTATTAAGAATTAATTGTTGCATACGAATTACGTGGTCACGACAATTCACAATGCCTTCATCAAATAACTTAAATAATCCAGGATTATATGTAATGGTTTTGTCGACAATTTTATCATGCGTTTCATTTAAAATCCATAGAGTTGATTCTATGTTTTCGACTGAACCAATGTAAGTATCTGGATTATCTAATATATGCTGTTTATCTGTTTTTTGTTGATATTTGTTGGAAAGGAATGCGTCAGTTTCGTTCATACTTTAATTATTAATGTAATGTATTTTAGTTATTGTCTTGTGTTTAATTCGTTTTTATTTCAATTTTATTATTATATAACATTATAATGACCCAAGTATCCGAGTGTAAAAACATATATTGTGTATGTAAAAAAAGACAAATAAGCGCGCTTACGTCAATAGAAAATAAAAAATTCAATCCGAATAATTCAAACATTTCAAACAAATTACGACAGGCAAGGATAATTTCTTCTAGTTTAGGAGGAAAACCGGTTATTTTAAATTAACAAGTATCCTATTATTTTTTTCTCTCTTAATTTTATAAATGACTAGGTTTACAAAAACAGCAAATGGTAAATATAATATACAAGGAAAAGTTTATGAATTATTATCAGGAACTCGCGCACAAGTATGGCACGGAACCGCGTATAAAACTAGTGGAGGACTTACTAAAAAAAACCTTTTTCAAAACAAAAACGGAAGAATTGTATCCAAAACAAAACACGCAACTGCTAAAAAGGATATGCGATTATTGAAATTTGGATATGGAACCACAAAAGGTAAATTTGGATTTGTTAAAGTTACCGGTAAATCAAAGAAGAACAACAAAAAAATGAAAGGAGGTAATGGGGTTAATTACGCATTATCTCCATCACAAATTTCCGGAATTAGTAAGACGTCAGGGGTTGAACTTCAATTTATGGCTGGAAACGCAACCTCATAAATTCATTATAATATCCAATCATTAATTATAAAATTATCATAAACTATATAATCTTTTATTTTAATACATAAATACTTTTCGAAATATCGTTTGCTAACTATAAATTTGCTTGTTGTTCCTACAAATTTACAATAACTATTATAAGCGTCGGAAATAGATAATAGTTTTAACGGTTGTTTAGTTTTGAAAAAGGTTTTTATACATTCTAATGAATTATTAATATCTGTAATCTTATCCCATAAAACACAACTTACATTTAATACGTATTTATCTTCAAGTATCTCTACATTCGGAAAAAAATGACATAATATTTTTAATACATTTTCTTCATTAATAATTCCGGATGAGAATGTTGCTTCTGTTTTACTTTTTACCCAAACCTTAAATAATACGCATAGTTCATCCAATTCAATTTCTTCAATATTGGTTTCTTCATTATTTGGTATACTTATGGTTTCGTCCCAGAAATTAATAAAATCAAATACTACAGGTAAATATTTACTTGTAATATTATAAAAAGTATCACTAGATTCATCATAATCATACCTCTGTTTTAATAATGTTTTTAAAGTATTTGAATAAATTATGTTTGGAAGTGACACACTAGATAAATAATGTTTCCATATAAAATGTATTTTTTTCCATTCTATTTTTAAATTATTATTAGCAGATATTTGGAGACATTGGGAACAGAAATTATCAAATATAACGGTCTGATTATTATTTTTTAAATACAAAACGTGAGGTTTGATATCCTCGACCGAATTAAATTCTAAAAACTTTTCGGAATTTTCGTATCTATTTGAATAATGAACGGCAACACACAATAAATTAAGACCGTTTTTTCTAATTAATTCTTTCCATAATTCAAACGAAAAATTCTCATTTATTTGTATTAATCTACAATTATCGTAATTATGGGTTTCATGATATTTAGTCATAAAATTGTAAATTATATTTGTATTACATATGGTAATACTAGATATATTATCTAATTCGGTCAATAACCGTTTAGTTTTTGAAGTAACTATATAAATTAACTTATTTTTTTTCTTTAAAATATTATCTCCCAATATTGTCAAAAAATATTTGGCTTGATTTTTTTTCGTAAAAATGGATGGATATAATAAATTTAAAATATTTTGAATCGTATTCGTCTCAGGTATTGAACTAAATAAACTACGGTCTTTTATTTGTTTTATAATATTTATTTTTGTTCGTTGTTTCCATTTCATTAACACTTTATCTTTTGAAATATTCGAAAGTAAATTATAAATAATATGGTCTTCTTTAACAATAGTATAATTTTCTCCATCATATTCATAAAAATAATTACTTGTTGACAAATAAAAATATTGATTTTTACTTAAAAAAATCTGAATAAATTGTTGTTTTTCATTAATTAAATTATTTAAACGGACGACTCTTTCCGCATGATTAATTATTTCGCTTTCTAGTGTTTTGGGTAGATAATGTATGATATGGTTGTTGATTCTTTGTAACATATACGAATTGTTCCCATATTTATTTAATAAGTCATCAATTGAATTTATACACTTTTCACGAACCGTTATAAGTTCTGTCATAATATAATAATCTAAAAGTAAGTTTTTAAATTATTATATTAATATTTAAAAAATGTATTATATTAATATATATTTAAAGGGTTTAACGATAAATTAATAATGACGACAAATTTTTCAAGACAATCTAATACTGATGGAAACATTTTAACCATTAAAACCGTCCAAATCGCACCTTTTAGAACATTAATGACTGCTTTAAAGGACATTTTATTAGAAACGAATATTACTTTTCAACCTGACGGAATACGTATAATTAATATGGATAAATCACATACCATTTTAGCACACTTATTTTTAGCAGCACCCAATTTTGAATTTTATGAATGTAAAAAGGATAAAATCATTATTGGAGTAAACATGTTTCATTTATTTAAACTAATTAATTCAATTGATAATGATGATACACTAACGATATACATTGAAAACGCCGATTACGCAGAAGGAATTGTATCACATCTAGCATTAAAATTTGAAAATGGTGAAATAAAACAGTGTAAAACCCAGAAATTAAGACTTATTGAACCAGACCCTGAAGAATTAGAATACCCGGATGTTAAATTTTCTTCAATTATTAATTTACCATCAGCAGATTTTCAAAAAATTATTCGAGATATGTCTTGTATTTCAGATAAAATAGAGATTAAATCTGTAGGCAACGAACTAATATTTAAATGTTCAGGACAGTTCGCATCGGCAGAAATTCATCGTGCGGAATCAGACGGAAGTATGGAATTCGCATTAAAACCCGATTCATCAAAAGTTATTCAGGGCGAATTTTCGTTAAAAAACTTGGGTTATTTTATTAAGTGCACGAATTTATGCTCTCAAATTGAAGTTTATTTAGAAAACGATTTACCTCTGGTTGTTAAATATAATGTTGCTAGTTTGGGTGAAATAAAACTGTGTGTTTCTTCTTTACCATCATAATTATGCGGTTAATTATGTTTTTAATATATAATATAATATTTATTTTTTTTGTATGAAATTCAATATTATATTATATTATATTATAAATGTCTACCGGAATCGTTTATATATATGGACCAACCGGTCCAACCGGTCCCACAGGAGTTACAGGTCCAACAGGTCATCACGGTTGTACGGGTGCTACTGGAAAAATCGGAGATACTGGTCCTACTGGACCTGCTGGACTTCAAGGTCCTACTGGTCCTACTGGACCTAGTAATTTAGGAATTACAGGTGTAACTGGTTGTGCTGGTCCAACAGGTCCTAAAGGAGATACAGGTCCCACAGGACCTACAGGAGCAACAGGCCCAACAGGAGCAACAGGCCCAACAGGAGCAACAGGTCCAACAGGCGATACAGGAGCTACAGGAGCTACAGGAGCAACAGGAGCAACCGGAGCAACAGGTCCAACAGGTCCAACAGGAGCTACAGGAGCTACAGGAGCAACAGGAGCAACAGGAGCTACAGGAGCAATAGGAGCAATAGGAGCAACCGGAGCAACAGGTCCAACAGGTCCAACTGGTGAAAAAGGTGAATCGGGTTCAACCGGAGCAACAGGTGCTATAGGAGCAACAGGTGCTATAGGAGCAACAGGTGCTATAGGAGCAACAGGTTCAATAGGAGAAACAGGTTCTATTGGAGAAAAAGGAGAATCAGGAGCAACCGGTGCTATAGGAGAAACAGGAGCTACAGGAGAAACAGGAGCTACAGGAGAAACAGGTGCTATAGGAGAAACAGGAGCTATAGGAGAAACAGGAGCTATAGGAGAAACAGGTGCTATAGGAGCAAGAGGAAATAGTGGTCCAACAGGTAATACAGGACCAACAGGTAATACTGGAAATACAGGTCCAACTGGAAATACAGGTCCAACTGGAAATACTGGTCCAACTGGAAATACTGGTCCAACTGGAAATACTGGTCCAACTGGAAATACAGGTAATACAGGTAATACAGGTCCAACTGGAAATACAGGTAATACTGGAAATACAGGTCCAACTGGAAATACAGGAGATACTGGACCAACGGGAAATACTGGACCAACGGGAAATACTGGTCCAACTGGAAATACTGGAGATACTGGACCAACGGGAAATACAGGTAATACGGGAAATACAGGTCCAACAGGCAATACAGGTCCAACTGGAAATACTGGTAATACTGGTAATACCGGAAATACTGGAAATACTGGTAATACCGGAAATACTGGAAATACTGGTCCAACTGGAAATACTGGTCCAACTGGAAATACAGGAAATACAGGAAATACAGGTAATACAGGAAATACAGGAAATACAGGAAATACAGGACTAACTGGAAATACTGGTCCAACTGGAAATACTGGTCCAACTGGAAATACTGGTCCAACTGGAAATACCGGTAATACAGGTAATACAGGAAATACAGGTCCAACTGGAAATACAGGTCCAACTGGAAATACAGGTCCAACTGGTAATACAGGAGATACTGGACCAACTGGTCCAACTGGAAATACTGGAGAAACCGGAAATACAGGTCTAACTGGAAATACTGGACCAACAGGCAATACAGGTCCAACGGGCAATACAGGTCCAACAGGTAATACAGGTCCAACAGGTAACACAGGAAATACAGGAAATACCGGAAATACAGGACCAACTGGTAATACTGGAAATACTGGTCCAACTGGTAATACTGGAAATACTGGTCCAACTGGTAATACTGGAGATACTGGTCCAACTGGTAATACTGGAGATACTGGTCCAACTGGTCCAACTGGGACATTAGGCGTTACTGGAGAAACCGGAAATACAGGTCCAACTGGAAATACAGGAAATACCGGACCAACAGGAAATACAGGAAATACAGGAAATACAGGAAATACAGGAAATACAGGACCAACTGGTAGCACAGGAGCAACGGGTAGCACAGGACCAACTGGTAGCACAGGAAATACAGGACCAACTGGTAGCACAGGACCAACTGGTAGCACAGGACCAACAGGTAGCACCGGAGCAACCGGAGGAGCCGGTTTATTAAATATTTCTGGAACAAACTTTGGAGATTATTTATATTGGAACAAGAATACTACAGCATGGGCTGTTGGAAGTTCAAATGTAAACATCGGGGGGTATGCCGGTCAATATAATCAAGGTTTAAACACAGTTGCTGTTGGATATTTCGCAGGTTATAATATACAGGCCCTAAATGCTGTCGCAGTTGGTTCATATGCTGGACAACATTCACAAGGAACGTCATCGGTTGCGATTGGTTATTATGCTGGTAATTTTTCACAAGGTTATCAATCAGTTGCTGTTGGTTACCAATCCGCACAAGGTTCACAAGGAATACAGTCAGTAGCAATTGGATATCAAGCAGGATATTCACTTCAACAACAATTATCTGTGTCAATTGGGTATCAAGCAGGACAATTTTCTCAAGGAACACAATCAGTTGCTATTGGATATCAAGCAGGACAAGGTTCACAAGGAATACAGTCAGTTGCTATTGGATATCAAGCAGGACAATCATTTCAAGGAACACAATCAGTTGCGATTGGATATCAAGCAGGACAATCAAACCAAAATACAGGGTGTGTAGCTATTGGATATCAAGCAGGACAGTTATCTCAAAGACTACAGACAGTTGCTATTGGTTATCAAGCAGGACAATTAAACCAAAATACAGGTTCTGTTGCAATTGGATATCAAGCAGGACAGATATCTCAAGGAACACAGTCGGTTGCAATTGGATATCAATCAGGGCAATCACAGCAAAATACGAGTTCTGTTGCAATTGGATATCAAGCAGGACAGATATCTCAAGGAACACAATCGGTTGCAATTGGATATCAAGCAGGACAATCACAGTCAAATTATTTTTGTGTAGGTATTGGATATCAAGCAGGACAAATATCTCAAGGAACCCAGACGGTTGCGATTGGATATCAAGCAGGGCAAGCGCTTCAATCACAATATTCAGTAGCTATTGGATATCAAGCAGGACAATCAATGCAAACTACAAGTTGTGTAGCTATTGGATATCAAGCAGGACAGTTATCTCAAAGACTACAAGCAGTCTCAATTGGGTATCAATCGGGACAGTCATATCAAGGAACACAGTCGGTTGCGATTGGATATCAAGCAGGACAATTTTCTCAACAACCACAGTCGGTTGCCATTGGTTATCAAGCAGGACAATTTTCATCTTCTTTTGCTATTGGTTATCAATCAGGACAATATTCACAAGGCGGATCTTCATCAGCGATTGGTTATCAAGCAGGACAATTTTTACAAGGAACCCAGTCAACTACACTTGGGTATCAATCAGGTCAAACAAAACAAGGTCTGCAGAGTGTTTCTATTGGTAATCAATCAGGACAATACTTTCAAGGCGACCAATGTGTTTCTGTTGGATATCAATCAGGGCAGTCAACTCAAGGAACACAATCAATTGCTATTGGATGTCAAGCAGGACAGACAAATCAAGGAATACAGTCAGTTGCTATTGGATATCAAGCAGGACAATCAAACCAAGGAGCATTTTCGGTATCTGTCGGGTGTCAAGCAGGACAAGGCACTCAAGGAGCAAATTCAGTTGCGATTGGATATCAATCCGGTTATAGTTTTCAAGGAGCAAATACAGTTGCAATTGGATATCAATCCGGTTATAGTTTTCAAGGAATAAACTCAGTTGCGATTGGGTATCAATCCGGTTCAAATTCTCAAGGAACAAACTCAGTTGCGATTGGGTATCAATCCGGTTCATATTCACAATCAGCGAATTCAGTAGCTATTGGACATCAGTCTGGATATTCTTTACAAGGATTCCAGGCAGTATCGATTGGTTATCAATCAGGTTATAGTTTCCAAGGAGGAAATTCTGTTGCTATTGGATACCAATCCGGTTATAATTCTCAAGGGTCTGGGTCTGTTGCGGTTGGTTATCAAGCAGGTTATTCTTTACAAGGGTCTGTGTCTGTTGCTATTGGATACCAATCCGGTTATAATTCCCAAGGGTCAGGATCTCTTTCGATTGGATACCAATCCGGGTATAATTCTCAAGGGTCAGGGTCTCTCGCGATTGGATACCAATCCGGGTATAATTATCAAACCCCTGGCTCAATTTCGATTGGGTACCAAGCAGGGCAAAATACTCAAGGTTCAAACTCAATCGCAATTGGGTATCAAGCTGGGCAAAACAATCAAGGTTCTGGTGCAATCTCGATTGGGTATCAAGCAGGACAAAACAATCACGGCTCAAACTCGATTTCAATCGGTAATTTTATTGTAAATACATATCAAAATTCTATTGTATTAAATGCATCTGGAGTAAGTCTTACTTCTCAAGGAGTTGGTACATGTTGTATAAATCCTATAAGGTCAAGCAGTAGCACATCAAACCCGTTGTTAGTTTATAACTCTTCTACTAACGAAGTTGCGTATAACCCCACTAAAACATTTATTATAGAGCATCCGGTGGATACCTCTAAATATTTGGTTCATGCGTGTTTAGAAGGACCAGAACAAGGAGTGTATTATCGCGGAGAAGGACAAATAGAAAATAATATGTACACAACTATATATTTACCAAATTATACTGATAATTTAGCTAAAGATTTTACAGTTCAAATTACACCAATATATAATGGAAATATTAGGTCATATAGTGCGTCTGAAGTGGTTAAAAATACATTTAAGGTTTATGGTGAAAATGGTAAATTTTGTTGGGTTGTTCATGGAAGTCGAGGACCAATTACGGTTGAACCAAGTAAAAACGATACAATCGTAAAAGGAACTGGACCATATCTTTGGATATAATCATTATTTTGTAAATAAATATTTTATTGTAATAATATATTATCAATGGTAATATATTGTAATAAATATAGAACCTCACGTTCGTATTGTGGTCCAAGTGGACCAACTGGACAAACTAGTTATACAGGACCTAAAGGTAATACTGGATTTACTGGAAATTATGGAAATGTATCGTCCACGGGACCTACAGGACCATTGAATGATACAAATTATAACGGATATACAGGACCTACTGGAATTACTGGTTTTAAAGGGGAAACATACGATTTATTTGGTTCATCCGGTATAAACGGTTTAGTTGGATTTATTGGGATAACCGGGTCTACTAATGATATAGGATTTGAAGGAACAACCGGATTATCTGGACATAATGGGTCTTTAGGATATTCATTCGTTTTTGGTTCAGCTGGACCAAATGGTTATATAGGGACTTCATCACAAATTGGTTCAATAGGTTTAATAGGTTCAACCGGAGAAACTGGTAATGCAGGATACCCCGGTTCAAATGGCGCAACTGGACAACCCGGGTCAAATGGAGAAACTGGACCTACAGGCGCAACAGGTGCAACCGGAAATACAGGACCAACAGGAAATACAGGACCAAAAGGTAATACAGGCAATACAGGACCAACGGGAAATACAGGTAATACAGGCAATACAGGACCAACCGGAAATACAGGAAATACAGGACCAACGGGAAATACAGGACCAATTGGTAATACAGGACCAACGGGAAATACAGGAAATACAGGGCCAACAGGAAATACAGGACCAATTGGTAATACAGGACCAACAGGTAATACAGGAAATACAGGGCCAACTGGAAATACAGGTGTAACGGGTAATACAGGAAATACAGGACCAACAGGAAATACAGGAAATACTGGTCCAACTGGTAATACTGGTTTAACAGGCAATACAGGCAATACAGGAAATACAGGACCAACTGGAAATACAGGTGTAACGGGTAATACAGGAAATACTGGTCCAACTGGTAATACTGGTTTAACAGGCAATACAGGCAATACAGGAAATACAGGAAATACAGGAAATACAGGAAATACAGGACCAACTGGAAATACTGGTAATACTGGTTCAACAGGTAATACTGGAAATACAGGACCAACAGGCAATACTGGTAATACTGGACCAACAGGAAATACGGGTAATACAGGTTCAACAGGAAATACGGGTAATACAGGTCCAACAGGAAATACAGGTCCAACTGGAAATACAGGACCAACCGGTAATACAGGTCCAACTGGAAATACTGGACCAACCGGTAATACAGGTAATACAGGTCCAACTGGAAATACTGGAAATACTGGTAATACTGGACCAACAGGAAATACTGGTAATACTGGACCAACAGGAAATACTGGTAATACTGGACCAACAGGAAATACTGGTAATACTGGACCAACAGGAAATACTGGTAATACAGGACCAACCGGTAATACTGGAGATACTGGTAATACTGGTCCAATGGGAGATACTGGTAATACTGGTCCAACTGGTAATACAGGAAATACAGGAAATACAGGAAATACAGGAAATACAGGTGTAACGGGTAATACATGCAATACAGGACCAACCGGTAATACTGGTTCAACAGGTAATACAGGTACAACTGGTAATACAGGTAATACAGGTTCAACAGGAAATACTGGAAATACAGGACCAACAGGAGAAACCGGACCTACTGGTAATACAGGACCAATATGTAATACTGGTAATACAGGACCAACAGGTAATACTGGTAATACAGGACCAACTGGAAATACAGGAAATACAGGACCAACTGGAAATACAGGACCAACAGGAAATACAGGCAATACAGGTAATACAGGTAATACAGGTCCAACAGGAAATACCGGCAATACAGGTAATACAGGTAATACAGGAAATACAGGACCAACCGCTAATACAGGAAATACAGGTCCAACCGGACTAGGCGCAACTGGTCAAACTGGACAAACCGGTCAAACTGGACAAACCGGTAGAACTGGACCAGCAGGAGATGTAATGTTTGGAATAAATTATGGTAATTATCCAGTTTGGAATAGTAATACATTATCTTGGGATGCGGCAGATACACAAATAATGATTGGTACATCATCAATTGCAAACAATTCCGGAAAGTTTACTGTCTCAATAGGTAAATTAGCGGGACAATCAATTGAACCTGATAATTGTGTTTCTATTGGGTTATATTCCGGTCAAAATACTAAAGGGTCTGCGTCAACTTCGATTGGTTATATATCTGGTCAACATTCTCAGGATAATGGTTCTATTTCGATTGGAAGTGAAGCAGGACAATATTTCCAGAGTTCGGGTTCTATTTCTATTGGGTATTTATCGGGTAAATATTCTCAATCTTACAACTCTATTGCTATTGGAATTCAGTCAGGCCAAAATAGTCAGGGGTCGTCTTCTATTTCTCTCGGGTTTCGAGCAGGTCAAAATAGTCAGGGATTAGGTTCTATTTCGATTGGTTCATCTTCAGGACAACATTCTCAGGAGTTGTTTTCTATTTCTATTGGAAATCAAGCAGGACAAAGTTATCAATCAATAGGATCAATCGCGATTGGGTTACAATCAGGCACAATATCACAAAATCCAAGTGCAATCGCAATTGGGAATCAAGCCGGATACCAATCACAAGGTTCTGGTTCAATAGCAGTTGGTTATCAAGTAGGTCAAGTTGGACAAAACTCAAACACAATAGCAATTGGATATCAATCAGGTCAAACCGGACAAAAAGACAACGCAATAGCTGTGGGACAACTATCAGGACAATCAACGCAAGGTTCGGGTTCTATTGCGATTGGAATACAAACAGGACAAGCTACACAAAATCAATACGCAATAGCAATTGGATATCAATCGGGACAAACAGCACAAGGTCAATACGCAATAGGTATTGGAAATCAATCCGGACAAACGTTTCAAAACAGTTACGCAATAGCTGTCGGACAACTAGCAGGACAAAATGGTCAGGGGTCGTATTCTATCGCGATAGGTACTAATGCAGGAGCAAAAACACAGGGAATCAATTCAATCGCAATTGGCGAACTTTCTGGTTATTATGTCCAATCATCAAATTCGATTGCTATTGGTTTATACGCAGGACAAACATATCAAAATTACAATTCTATTGCTCTTGGGTGTCAAGCAGGACAAACATATCAAGCTAGCAATTCTATTGCTATTGGATATCAAGCAGGAGTGAAAGGAAATGTCTGGAATTGTATAAATCTCGGGGGTTATTGCTGTAGTGGTGGTGGTAATGTAAACTCCGGAGGAATTGCTTTTGGGTATCAATCAGCGTGCAACGGAATAGATACTAATTCAATTGCAATTGGACATGGAGCAGGTGGTCAAGATGGATTATCAAGCTCAAGTCCCTTAGGAGGAAATACTATTGCTATTGGATATATCGCAGCATCTCAATTATGTCGTAGGGGAAATGTGCTCGCTATTGGATGGGGCGCAGGAGAGTTTGCAACTGGGGCTCAATCAATCCTGCTTGGTTACTCAGCAGGATATAGAAACCTTGAAGCTTATGCTATTGATAGAGTAATTGCTATTGGGTCAACCGCTGCTTTAACTTATCAAGGAGCTTATTCTATTGCGATTGGTTACTCATCAGCAGCAGGTAACGAGTCATCTAAAACAGGTCAAGGTGATTATTCGATTGCTATCGGTTATAAGGCAGGACAATATACACAAAGTTCTTATTCGATTGCTATTGGTTATCAGGCGGGAACCAACATCGGAAACGTGAATACGGTCCCTTATTTAGTTTCTATTGGATATCAATCTGGGTATAATATTCAAGGAACATATGCGGTTGCTATTGGATATCAATCTGGGTATGCGAATCAAGGGACACAAACGATGGCAATTGGCTACCAATCAGGGTTTACTAATCAGAGTTGGTATTCTACCGCTATTGGTTGTCAATCGGGGTTTACTAATCAAGGAATACAATCGGTGGCAATTGGATATCAAGCAGGATATACGAATCAAGGGACACAAACGATGGCAATTGGGTATCAAGCAGGATATTTTACTCAAGGAACGCAAACGGTCGCGATTGGATACCAATCCGGATGTTATAATCAAGGTTCCGGGTCAGTTTCGATTGGATACCAAGCAGGATATTTAACTCAAGGAAGTGGAGCAATTGCTTTTGGGTATCAATCCGGCTATTATAGTCAAGGACAAAAATCAATTGCTATTGGGTATCAAGCCGGACAATTTAGTCAATTCTCAGGTTCAATCGCAATCGGTTATAACACAGGTAATAATCTAAGTAATTTATATGGTGCTAACTCGATTACTATAGGGTCTTCAGTAGTAAATACATATTCAAATACAATTGCTTTATTAAACAATACCACAGTAACAACTGTAATGGGTAATCCAGCATACGCCAACGCTTTGTATCTCGGATCAATACATAATAACCACAACGACACAGGTATAAACATAAGAACACTTATGTATAACACAACAACTAGTGAGATAAACTATTATGATAATTCGGACGCAACCAAAACATTTATTATTGACCATCCAGTTCGTAAAGATAAGTATTTAGTCCATTGTTGTTTAGAAGGACCCGAAGTAGGGGTATATTATCACGGGAAAAATGAAATATTAAACAATACAAGTGTAACAGTATATTTACCGGATTATGTAGACAAATTTTCGTATGATTTTACCGTTCATATTACACATATTTATGATGGAAAGAATAAATTATATAATGCGTCTAATGTAATCAATAATCAGTTTAATGTATTTGGTGAAAATGGTTGTTTTTACTGGATTGTATACGGTAAACGCGATAAAATAGTTGTTGAACCAAATAAAAAAGACGTAAACTTAAAAGGGTCGGGACCATATAAATGGATATAAGTAAATAATATATTGAAACACGCGATTCAAATTATTATTTTTAATTCGTAGGTTAGGTAACGCTCTATCATTTTATATATTTCGATAATAATAAATTAGCTTGATTTTTCCAAGACATATTTTTAGACCATAAATAATTTGAACTCAATAAGTGATTTTTTAATTGTAAATTCGAGATTGTGTTAAATAAAACATTTATGGCATTATCTTGCCATGATTCGAGAGTTGGGTCGCCATCAATTAATATTCCACGGTAACCTACGGTATTTTTCAAAGCTGCCAAATCAGAACAAACTGCTAAGGTATGTGTACATGCTGCCTCAAGTGCGGTTAAACAAAAGGTTTCCATAAACGTACACGGATAAAACCAAATATCAGAGGTTAACCATGCGACAGAAAGTTCTTGTTTACTAACCCATCCGTGATAAAATATATTCATTCCTTTTAATGAATTAAGTAATTCTTTAATTAAAATCATTTGGGGTCCTTCAACACGATTCACCCACTCACCATCAACATCACTATAAATATGAAGAGTTGCTCTAGGTTCTCTTTTATAGATTTTAGACCACATTTGTAACAATTGTAAAAGACCGCGATTTGGAAACGATGAATAAATGAATTTATATGGTATTTTTTGAATATGTTGATTTGTGTTAAATTTATCGAAATCAATACCATAATAAAATGGAACTAATAGGTGTTTTAAAGCCGGAAAAATATTACTCATATATTCAACGTGCCATTCCGTTAAACAAAATACTTGTTTTAATTTAGGGTCTATTGGAACTACAACTCCTGAAGGTGTTAAATCGTGAAGAACCATATATACATTTTCAACATGACTTTTAAAAGCAACTGGTAAATATTCTGAAAAACGACTAACAACACAAGTATGTATATAATTATCACAAACAAATTCGAAATATTTTTGAAGTGGGTAATAGATGACTCCTTCAAAAACGTCAATATTCGAACACTTACAAAATACAACAACCTGGAATTTATTTGCTTGTTGTATATATTTGGCCATTTCAATTATATACGTTTCTGAACCTCCGACACCCTTTGTAAGGATATCCCTTCCGGTCCATTCGGAGAATCCACCATCGGCAACAAAACAAAAATATGGTTTGTGGTATCTTAACGGGTATAGACTTAACGGTTTCATTTTATTTAAATTGACAAATATATTATGCCATGATACAATTACGTTATATTGGTCCGCGTCAGGTTTATTATTTTGTAAAAATAGTGTGGTTACTTTTTCACCAAGAATAAAATCATTAAATAAATAACAATAATCTACTAGAAAAATAGGTAAAAAATGAAAACTTAATGTTGGTTTTAAACTGTATTGCGCATGAAGTGGATAACCAATTAAAAATGCCTGTTTAAAATACTCGAATGCTTTTACATTATTATTTTCTAATTTGTAGTGAATACCCAGAAAATATAAACTATCAGGTCTGGTTTTATCCATATTATATGCTCTTAAGTATAATTCTTCACATACTTCCCAAGGTTTATTTAATTCAAAGTTTGCCTTTCTAGCAGCTTCAAAACAAGCGTCGATTTTTTCTTGTAAAAACCCTTCTTCTGGATGATTGATTCTTTTCAAATAGTATTCGTATGCTAAATCAAATTTACCCATAACATTATATGTTTGGGCAATATAGTAAAGATGTCTTGGAACGTTCGGGTTTTCAACCAATTCCTCAAATAATAGTTGTAAATCGTAGTTTTTACGCGTCATTGTTCTTTCTTCCATATAATCACATCTAAAATCCATAATACGTGATTTATGCATCGGGACAATAACATTAACATTATTTTCGGATGTGATTGATTCGTGAATTTTATAAATATATCTTAATTTTCTGTCTGTTTTTACAATACGGTTAGATACATATTCACTATCGTGGCTTTTTATATATAAACTAAATGAATCTGAAAATTGGTCACCTCTAACGATATTTAAAAAATCCCTTAGTTCGTCTTCAATAATATAGGTATCATCCAACATACACGTAAATTTACAGTTTGTTCCTGCTAAATCCAAACATCTATTTCTACTATCTTTAAAATTTAAAAAGGGTTCTTGGTATAAATTACCCTTCTTTTTACCAACTAAAACTCTATTAATAATTTCAAGTGTTTCATCAGTGCTTCCTGTATCTAATATGGTCCATCTATCAATAATATTTAAATTTTTTATTAACATATTTTCAAATTGAGCTCCGCCATTTTTTACCATAATACATAAATTAATTAAATTATCGTAATTTAAATTGGAATTGTCAATAAAATATTTAAAATTATCTATAAAAACGTTGTAATGCTTATCTGGAATATAAAGGTGTAAACCCGAATCTGATAATTTATAAATGTTCTTATAATTTTTTAAATTAAGTATTTCAATATTAAAAGGCATTAATAGGATAGGCTCTGAATTTATAACAAAATCTAAATCAATATCAAACCCAGTTTGTGAATAAATAACACAATTATTTAAAGTGTAAATGTCTTCAGATATATGAACATTTTCAATATTAAGATTTAGTATATTATTGCTAATATTTAAGTAGTGTTTCTGTTCCGTTAAATATAAAAAAACATTTTTAAAATGTTTTGAACATTCAATCGGTAAAAATCCTCCGTGATTTGGCGAAACAACTACCAAATTTTCAATATTATTAAATATAAGTTCAGATAATAACGAGGATATTCTTTCAAAATATCCTACATTTTTAAGAATAATTAAGTTATTATATTCAGCATGAGGGACAACGGTGAATTCGTCCTCACATACGGTGTATTTTGTTTTATTTATGTTAACTAACATAAATAAAAGTAATTTAATGTGTTTAAATTATTTAATCATTAAATACATTACTAATAAATAAATCGTAAATTTATTTAATATTCGGGAGTATGTTTTTTAAATAAGCATCCTTGAGAAGAAAGACCTTTTAATTCGGTTGTTACGATTGATGGGTTTTGGTTTAAACAGTTAGATAACCATAATTTTATTATACAGAAATTTTTTTTTGGCGAAATAGTAATTCCGGATACTCCGGATACAAAGGACGATTTATTACTAATAGTATTTCCAACTATAACATAACACAATTCTTTCCATACGCTATAAACCGATTTGTTTGAAATCTTATATGAGAAACAACCACCATTCCGGTTTTTAACATCTTCCCAAATTGGTTTAATACCATCACGCATTAAAAATAACATACAATTTTTTACTAAAATATCGGGTATAGTTTCTACAATAGCAATTGTTTCTTCAACGGTTGATGTTGTATATATTTGTTTATAACTATTGATACTCCAATCGGTATCATGAGGTAAATGAGCCCAAAAAGTCCATTTGTCGGATAAACCGTGAAATCCGTCTAACGATGACTCGTTATCTTTAGTTGTTGTCATCTATTATATATATATTATTTTGTTTTATATTGTTTTATATTGTTTTAGTTTACTAAATAATAAACCTTTATATTATTTGATGATATATTTACTCGGATGATTGTGTAATATAATCGTCTGTATTAAATATTAAGCATTCCGTAGGTAATAATTCAAATTCAATAATGTTGTGGTCCATAATTTGTAATTTATATTCCTTTCCCTGAATTTTATGATTTTCAATATTTTTTAAAAAATATAACAAGAATTTTTCGTTGAGGGCATTATTTACAATGTAATAATTATGTTTATCATTAGATAAGTTTAATTGAACTACATTATCATTTTGTATAAAATTCACTATTATAAATTTAAAATTAGGTATAGTATAAGTAAACTCAGATGGTATTGAATTATATACCACTTTATTTACAGGAATCAATTTATTATCCGAATAAATAATAAAATCAAATGACGGAACAACCTTTAATAAATTTAGGTTATGATTATACGTTTTATACACAACCTCGCCATTTTTAATAAATTCGATATCATACGGGTCGTTCCCACAAAAACTTAATAGTTTATTAAGTTTTGTATAATAACTTTGAAACCTGCTATAATAATATATACAATTATACGAAAAGGTAATCATTAGTTTTTCATAATATTCTGGATATAAATATAGTAAATTAAAACCAAATACAATTACTGCTCCAAATATGTAAATTGTTCGCATATAATGTCATATTATATTTAACGGTTTAAACCGTTTAAATATAATATTTATGATTTATACTCTGGACTACTTGAGATTAAATATATATTGTTTGAAGGAGGATAAGGAGGATAAGGATAAGGATGAGGAGGAGGAGGAGGAGGAGGATGCGTGGGAGAGTTGTGGGTTTCATAATTTAACTTTCCTGTTGTGGCATTTAATCCAAATATATATAATAATATAGTAACTATAAGTGTCATAAAAATAAACGGAATAAAAACTATAAACCACGAAATTATAGCTAAACCTGTATTACATAATATTTGTAATAATAACGTAATTAGTAACATTATTAGAAATTTTAAAAATGCCGAGTTATATAAACCGTTAAAAATGTCAATTATAATATGAGTTAATGAAAAAACAATATTAATCATCGATGGAGGACATAAATCAAACATTGACTATATTATAATATAATATATTTGTTGATTCGTTTAGTTTTATTTAATTAATTTAGTTAATTAAATAAATGGATAATACAGAAGAAACAGATATGAACGAAAAAATACAAATAATAATGAGACAAACCGATTTGAGCAAAGACGAAATTATACAAAAACTTAAAGAATGTAATAACGACCATATATTAGTTATTAAATCGTATTTTGGTATTAAACACGCACCACATAAAGAGGTTACATCTATAAATCAAGAAATATATAAACAATTAAGAAATAAATTACAAATACACTAAATTTTATATACTGCTGTTTTGAACTATACCGAATTGTTGGTTAACAATATTATGTTTGCTTTGATTTCGTTTTTGTATTTTTCTTTTTATCTGGTATGTATTTGATGGAATAATCTTATTATTAATTATAAAGTCGTCGTTATCCTCGTGTAATTCCGGTAAAATACGAGTGAGAGGTTTATCTACAACAAAAAATAACCTTTCATTGCGAAATAATGCCCTAAATTCCTGAATAGATAAATTCCCGTGGTATTTGTCTAACATATAGTATGGGTTTGGCGCTGGTTTAATATTTTTTGTATAATCATATATTTTTAAATAAATATGGTTAATTAAATAATATCTCTCGAATTTTGTGGAACTATCTATATTTTCGTTCATTAAAAACGCAACCGCGCATTCAGGACTACAAAAACAACCATAAACATGATATGTTTCTTTAATATTATGTTTTGGAATATAAATAGGCGGGTTTTCAAAATCGTGTGTACACCAAAAACATGCCGATTTTTTATCACAAATGTTGTTTATATGTAAATTATGCTCTAATTGTTTTAGTTTTTTCCAAACTTCTTTAATATCGCAACTATCTTTATTTACAGTGGTATTATCTTCTTCATAGTTATAAACTATATCGTTATTTTCAATAATTTCATAGGACAAATCTGTATTTGTAGTGGAAAAATTGTAAGATTCAACATCATTATTTAATGAATTAATATTAAGGTCTTTTAAAGAACATTTTAAGTGTAATATTACATTAGAGGTTGCGTCGTTATTATTTAAAGAGATAAATTGTTGTTGAATTATTTTACCTCCTTTTGGTTTTCGTCCGCGTTTTTTACAAGGAATCGCGGAATTCTCTAAGTTCACGATAGAGTCTTCATCAACTTCTTTAATTTCTGAAACGTCATCTGTTGGTTTGCTCTTTGGTTTCCGTCCTCTTTTTTGTTTTATAACTATATTAACTTCATTGTCGCTACTAATGATATTTGTTGACATAAATTAATATAAATATAGGATGTGTTAATTTAAATAGTTTTTATATATATTATTTCTTAATATTCAAACATATTAAAAATATAAAATACCATTTATAAATGAATATAAATAACATAAATAATTATGTCCCTTGGATGGAAAAATATAGACCGGATAAGTTTAACGATATAGTATTAGACCCATTAAATAAACAAATTTTAAAAAATGTAATAGAAACCTCATATTTTCCAAATTTACTTTTTTATGGACCACCAGGAACTGGAAAAACAACAACGATTATTAATTTAGTTAATTCATACCAAGAAAAATTAAAAATTAAAAATAAAGGGTTGATGATTCATTTAAACGCGTCGGATGACCGTGGAATTGATATTATTCGAAATCAAATAAATTTATTTGTCAACACAAATTCATTATTTCAGACAGGTATGAAATTTGTAATTCTGGATGAAGTTGATTATATGACGAAAAACGCACAACAAGCGTTAAGATATCTTCTTCAAAAATATTCAAATAATGTTAGATTTTGTTTGATTTGTAATTATATAAGTCGTATAGATGACGGATTACAAAATGAGTTTATTCGTTTAAGATTTAATCAGTTACCTACGGGTGATATTATTAATTTTTTAAGAAACATTTCAAATGTTGAAAATTTAAATATGAGTGATAAATCTTTATTGTGTATTCAACAAATATATAAATCAGATATAAGAAGTATGATTAATTTTATGCAATATAATCAAGACATCTTAAATTCCGAATTCAAAATAATAGATAATTGTGTATGGGACGAAATTACTTACAAAATACAAAATAAAACCGAACTAAATTCACTAATCGCATACATTCAAACTATTAGTATAAAATATAATATGGATAAAAAAAATATTATTAAAGATTATTTGAATTATATTGTGCGTAACAATCAACACTTTATAACTAGCAATTTTTTAAATTTTATAGAAAATATTATGCATTTTCCAGATTGTAAAAATACCTATTTTGTAAATTATTCTTTATCTAAATTATATACGTTTTTATTAAACGATTTGTAATTATCCATTCTTGAATATAACTTCTGCATAAAATCGTTGGGTGGAGAACTTTTGGATGGGTCAATCGTATGCTCCTTTAATCCATATTGGTTAAACTCCGGAATTTTCATTTTTTGCGGAATCGGAATCATTCGGGTTTTTTCATAGATTAAAAGCGATTTTTGAAGCATTATTAATATAATAAAATAAAATAAAAAAAATGAAATACAATAATACAAATAGTATAAAGAAACTTACAGTAATTTAATAAATGACAGAATCAACTAATTTAGATAAAGAATGGGAAAATTATATATCATCAGCATATGATGATATATCATGCTGTAAAGAAGACGAAGACTCTCGTGAATATTACGAAAATTCTGAATTACTTTCGGCAAATATTGCTTTAGATATTAATTTGGAAAGTCCGGAATCTTCTGAGATTTATATCTCAACTAAAACCAAAATAGCATACCTAAATCAATATATAGATTTAAAGACCGTATTTTGGAAAATTCCTACTATATTATACACGACTCCTTTAAATGGTGTAATAAAAAAACAAATAAAATTTAATTCAAGCACAGAGCAAGAATTAATTGACATACAAGAAAAATTAAAAAAAGAGGTATATTTCTCGGAATTTATAATCACTAGTATTAATAATCCATCAGGGCGTATTAAATTTAAAGATATACGAAAGGTTACAATTGGAATTTCAAAAAAAGATATAATGAATTACAGAAGTAAACAAAAAAGTGCCTTTTATAATTGTTTTGTTTTGATTTTAAGAATTAAAATCAACACAATTTTTAAGGAATTTCACGTAAAGGTGTTTAATACTGGAAAATTGGAAATTCCCGGAATACAAACAGAGGAAATATTTCAAACAATATTATTATTTATTATTGAAATACTACAACCCCATATTTCTGAAAAACTAGAATATAAACTAAACGCGAGTGAAACCGTATTAATTAATTCTAATTTTAAATGTGGGTTTTATATTAATCGAGAAGCATTTCACGATATTTTAAAATATAAATATAATATTCAATCGATTTATGACCCGTGCTCTTATCCAGGAATTCAATGTAAGTTTTATTATAATCCAGATGTTGATATTCAAACAGGTTCGCAAATATCTAATGAAAACAAAGATATATACACAAATATAAAAGAAATTTCATTCATGATATTTAGAACGGGAAGTGTATTAATTGTCGGGAAATGTGATGATGACGTATTAATGATTATATATGAGTATTTAAAAATAATACTTCATAATGAATTTAAACAAATATGTCAGAAAAACGTAAATACACAAAATATATTAAATGATACTATTAATAAGAATAAAAAGAAAAAAATACGTAGAAAGAATATTAATGTAGACAACTAGACAATTAGACAACTAGACAATTAGACAATTAGACAACTAATTCGTAAATAAAAAAGTAATCAGTTTATCAGTGGGATAATTCTCAATCTTTTCAATCGTTAAGTTCATTTGAATTAAATTATGTTTGTTAATTACATTAACATTTAATTTTTTAAAAAATAAAGTAATGATGTCAACATATTTATTTAAAGTTATAGTATTGATATTTAATTTTTGGATAAATAAAGAAAATGTGGTATAATCAACATGGCAACTTCTTGAATTAATATTATCAAATAAATTATGTATTATACGTATCACATCTTTATTTAAATCTTCGTTATTTATTATAAAACAAATAATACTTGTAGACAATTCTATGAATTCATTTATTTGTTTTATTTTTTCGGTATTTTTATTGGAATTACATATATCTTTACAATATACTCGGTCTAATTCAAATATTGTTTTTTTATATACATACAACAAGGCATCTTTCGAATTTAATTGTAAAAACACGTTCGATTCTTTTGTAATTTGTGTAATAAATTCTATATATAAATATAACGCTTTTTGACTATGGTAGTATGTTAAATCTAAGTTATTGGTATAATACAATATATATTTAAAAGTATGTGTAATTGTTTCTATTCCTCTAATAATAATAAATTTCGAATAATTGTGATTTTTTGTAATATCCGTTAAATATTCAATCAGCACCTGAATATATTTGCGTGTGATATCATTTGTGGTATATTCAATATTATCTTTGTAGTTTTCTAGATTATTTAAAGATGAATTCATTGTTACTATATATAAATACTTTTAAATAAATAAGTATTTAAAGACTAAAAAAAACTAATAATATATATGACAGAACAACCCACTCAGAATTCTGTAGTAGTAAAACAGTCTACCCAATCAGACTTGAATTATAGATTACCATCAGACGCGACATTAAAACACGCTGCTAAATTAAGTATTGTAGAGGATAAACCAATTATGTTTGATTATTGGACAAGTTCTCTTGATAAAAAGGCTCTTGTCGGTGTAAAAGACGCAGGGGAAAAATTATTGGTAAAATCAGAAGACGAATATACAAGTTGTATTATAAAATTTTATAAAAGCGTAACTGAATATATTATTATTACTGAAAATTCCATATATATTGTTGCGTCAGATATCCCCACACGAAAAATTTCTTAAACAATCATTATTTTACTTGTAAAATAATGATTTATATTTTTCTAAAAAAATATTTATAAACATTCGATTTATAATTCATATAAATAATATAATTTATTCGTATTTTAACGATGCGTTATAATAATAGGTTGAATTCTGAAATTATTTCTTGTTTGTTTATTGACCGTGGTCCAACCGTATTATTAAAATCAAATTTTATTTTAGATAATAACTCGATATTTTTACAAATACTTTTATTATTTTTAAATTTTATAAAATAATGGGATTGGGGACTTTTTTCTTCAATATTTATGTCTATAAACCCGGCATTAACACCGACACGCCGAAATGAAATATCAGGGTTGTCTGTTTTGTCAACAAATATAAAATTTAATGGTTCTTTTTTTTCTACAATATCTCTATTCACTAATTTCTTTTGCCAAATTTGAAATACACACGGAACGTTATGTTCCACACCATCTACTAAGAATGATTTATCGGGTAAATCTATTTCAAAAATAAGGTGAAATCGTAACGGGAACGATTTTTTAAGACTATCTTTTTTACACCTTTGCACATTTAAAACGCCGATTTAACGACTAAAAAATATACAAAAATATAAAAATTTGGTTATAACACATCGTGAAATGTGTATGAAGTCTCAACTACTGCGACAAAATACTTCTGGTCTTTTACCAGTGTTAAATATAGATTTTACTATTTTTAACATATTTTGCACAGCGTTTTTATCTCTGTTATGGAATATTTCGCTTTTATGCTTAATAGATTGACATCTCAATATTCCATGACATAAGTCTGTTTCGCATTTTCTTTTTGGTTTTTTACTTGGCTTTTCTAAAAACTTTTCTATTTCTTCATTACAACAATTACAAAGTTTTGATGTTCTAAATTCATTTACCAAATATGTTTTATAACCTGCATTTCTAAATATTCTTCTAAATTTCTTACATATTGTAGGTTCTTTTCCTTTCATATTATTATCACCTTTATCATAATCACCAATAACTAATATAGTTTTATTAGGCTTACCATATTTATTTTCAAAATTTTTTATCATTTTACTTTCACTTTTTTGAGTATTTGTAAAAGCATTTAATTTAAATTTTCTAAAAAATGATTTTTCATAATGATTATAAAGTTGATTATTTATTTTATTCTTTTCAATACAATATAATTTAAATTTTTCATAATTACAACTTTTTGAATTAAGATTAGACAATGTTGTTTCTAAATCTTTAATACTTTTATCATCTATAAAAGTTTCTTTATTAACCTTATCAATAATTTTATTGTATTTTTTATTTCTTGTTTCTAATCTTCTTTGATTTTGTGTATATCTAAATGTTTCTAATTTATCTTCCTTATTATAAGAACCAAAATACAACAAATCACTCAATCCGGGATCGGCACAAACCACCTTCATATTTTTTAGTTCTTCTGTAATTTCTGTTTTTTCAATATAATTAATATTTTCTTCTTGACAACATTTTTTATTTTGATATGTTTTTGACATTGGCTTACCATTTACATCTACACGAATAAATAGAATACATACTGAAATACCATTTGTTCTTATCATATGACTAAATGTATATTTTTTACCTTTCTTAAATACTCTTTTTGATAAATCAAAAAATTTACTCCATAATTCATTATATTTATTTTCTTTTTTGTATGTTTTTAAATATTCACTTGTTGCTTCATCACCTAAAAAATTACTAATTAATGCACAAGTATCAATACAAATATTTTTAGGGATAATATTGGTTCTTAATGGTAATACATTAAACATTTTTATTTGTTTTTCTTCTTTTTCTATTTTTATATTATTAAGTTTTTCTAATTCATTACAAATATATAACATTGAATGTAAAAAGTATTGTGTATTTGATTTAAGTTCATAATAAATATTATTTTCTTCAAACTTTATTTTATTTGGAAATAATTTAATTCTTTGTTCTGTTATCCATTTATGATATTTTTCATTACTTGTTAAAGTATCAAATGAAACTAAATCTTTTTTAATTTTGTTTATATCTTCATATAATGCTTTATGTAATTGCTTTCTTAATTCTTTATCTTTATTTGCTTTCGTTATTTCATCACGCTGTTTTTTAACATCAAATACAATATTGATATATTTATGAAGATGGTCTATAAAATGTTCTTGAATATTATTATTAATATTTGTAATCATGTCAATTGCTTCATACGCCAAAATATAACTTAATTTATCATAATAAAGTGTTTCATCTTTAATAATAGTTTTAGAATAATGTTCTTTATAAAATGTTGTTAAAATTTTTAATTGTTCAGGCATATTATCATCTCTATAACCTCCAGAATTGCGTTTTCTTTTAGTAATTACCTTAAAAATATCACAAATAAATTCTTTATCTAATGTTGTAAAAGGTTGATTATTATGAAACAAATGAATAAAATATAATTTCAAAAATTGGTAAGAATGAACTACAATTTTATTTGTTCTTGAAACTAATTCATTAATAATAGGATTAATATTATTATCTTTTATAACATTCTTAATATTATCCTTATTTGTTTTCATAAAATCAAAATTATCTTCATCTTTTTTCTTTTCTTTAACTTTCGGTTTTGATTTTTTCATATCTATATAATATAACTATATATTTTATTTTTAAATAGTTTAACGCATTAAAATTTAATTATAAAAATTAGAAATAATTATAATTAAATTTATTATATCATAATAAATAATATAATAAATAATGGAAAATCTTATTATTCATATTTCTGGTGCATCGGGTTCCGGCAAAACAACATTAGGCAACAAACTAAAAGAGCATTTCAAAAGTAAAATTGTAGTGAAAGATTTAGATATTCTAAGAGATGAATTTATAAAAGAATTTTATGGCAATAAAAAATGGACTTATATTGATGAAAATGAATATCAATTATATATTAATGATTATATTAATAAACAAAAGAAACCAATTATTTTTGTTGGTCTAAATGATAACACTGTTTATGGAAAAACAAAAATTTATATTATAATGTTCATTCACAACATAATTATTATATAGAAATTGATGATATGATAATAGTTAAACAAAAATGCATAAGACTATTAAATGATATACAAACTGATAAAATGGCAA